>OGCM01001184.1_pt1 | contig 33631 bp, 32 predicted proteins | sample 1570151 | NCBI WGS metagenome assembly OGCM01 (sample SAMEA4370582, study PRJEB24528) | human gut metagenome
GACAGCCTTCATGTAGGACATTTCATGGCACTGTGTCTGATGAAGAGACTGCAGATGGCAGGAAACAAACCGATCGCACTGATCGGTGGCGGTACAGCTATGATCGGTGACCCATCCGGACGTACTGACATGCGTCAGATGATGACAAAGGAAACAATCAACCACAACTGCGAATGCTTCAAAAAACAGATGTCCCGTTTTATCGATTTTTCCGAAGGAAAAGCATTAATGGTAAACAATGCAGACTGGCTGCTTGACTTAAATTATGTAGAAGTACTGCGTGATATCGGACCGCATTTTTCTGTAAACCGTATGCTTTCTGCTGAGTGCTACAAACAGCGTATGGAGCGTGGATTAAGCTTCCTGGAGTTTAACTACATGATCATGCAGAGTTATGATTTCTATGAGTTATTCCAGAGATACGGCTGTAACATGCAGTTCGGTGGTGATGATCAGTGGTCCAATATGCTTGGCGGTACAGAGCTGATCCGTCGTAAACTTGGTAAAAATGCATGCGCGATGACGATCACACTGCTTCTGAATTCTGAAGGTAAAAAAATGGGTAAAACCCAGTCCGGCGCTGTATGGCTTGACCCGGAGAAGACCTCTCCTTTTGAGTTCTACCAGTACTGGAGAAACGTTGGCGATGCCGATGTATTAAAATGCCTGCGTATGCTGACTTTCCTTCCGTTAGAGCAGATCGACGAGATGGATAAATGGGAAGGAAGTCAGTTAAATACGGCAAAAGAAATCCTTGCATTTGAGCTGACCAAACTGGTTCACGGAGAGGAAGAAGCTGCAAAAGCACAGGAGAGTGCACGTGCACTGTTCTCCGGCGGAAATGCAGCAAATATGCCGACTGCAGCTATCACAGAAGAAAATCTGCGTGACGGTGAGATCGACATTATGGGTCTGCTGGTTGCTTCCGGATTATGTGCATCCCGTTCTGAGGCACGTCGTGCGGTACAGCAGGGCGGAGTTGCTGTAAACGGTGAAAAAGTAGGATCAATTGAAGCTTCTTACAAACCGGAAGACATCAATAAAGAGGACTTTGTATTACGCCGTGGTAAAAAGAACTATCGTAAAATTATTTTTGAGTAAAATTTAAGAGAGGTCGCTGCTTTCCGATGATTTATCGAAAGGCGGCGGCCTCTTTTTCTGCTTCACAGCTTACGTTATTACAATATCTTTCGGATTGGTGGGATTTTTCGCAGTGCGAAGATCGCCAGAAAGTACAGCAGTAACTGCAGTACAATGGATAACAGACTGCACAGGTAGGGACCTGCGGAATGCGGAAACCAGGATGCTACAAAGTCAAAAATCTGTTCTGAAAATCCGGTGTGTGTCTCAATCAGGAACATGCCGAACGTAGCTGCTGAGAATTCTGCCAGCACTTTTCCTGAGAAAGGCAGCCGGATGGATTTTCCGGAAAAACCTTCGTATAAACCATAAAAAATAAAGCAGCAGGGAAACAAAACAGCATGCTGTGCGATCAGTTCCATATGTTTACCGTGCTTTGCGGTCAGATCATAATTCATCAGAAGCATGGCGATGACCAGGCTGGCGATGGTACCGATCAGAAGTATCAGAAGCATCCGCTTTTTTCGATCCGGGTTTTCTTCGTGTTTGGAAAAACTGACCAGACAGTAGGCAAGTACCGGAAATGCCAGGTTCCAGCAGCTGCTTCCGAAGGGTGAACTGAAAATAGGAAGGAATCCGGTAAATGCTTCTTCCACACCTCGAAAAGGAATCAGGATGCCGCTGACGGAGTATGCAATGGCTGTCAGAATAAAAAACAGCCGCATATCTTTTCTTGTCATATGGTTTACCAGAATCCGCAGAAACGGGAGCATCAACAGGTAACCTATATAGGCATACAGATACCAGTTCAGTCCGGAAAAAAATGTTTTGAGAAAGGAATCCGAATCTGGGATCAGTGCCACGATCAGGATGCTTAGGATCACCATTACGATTAAAATCCGTAAAATGCGATGCTGAAAAATCCGTCGGAAAGATTCTTTTTTGTGAAGGATCAGGGCACCGGATACCATAAAGAAAAGCGGTGGTCCGCATTTGCAGAAAGCTGCTCCGCACATGGAAAGAATGTAGCGCAGTCCCATGTGTGGCACATGATGATAAAAGATATAAGTTTCGCGATGATTGTACATGACAAGAAAAATTGCCAGAATACGAATCAGATCGAAGCTGATGTTGCGTTCCGAATGTCCGGCGGTGGCCGGATGCGGCGTTTTTGCCGTGTTTGTCATAATGTGATTTCCCCCAAATAATAGATTTTATCTCAGTCTGAGTTGAGACTCCCCATTTTGCAAGTGGTGAACAGTAATGTAACCATTCTGTTACTGTTCACACGCGCCATTCGCAAAACGTCCTTTCAGGACTTCTCCGTAGCTACGCTACTACTTTTGCTCATAAAAAGGCGCTCCCTTCATCATTATGTATCCAAATATTTCCTCATGCAAGCATGATCAATATTTGAATACATATGATGAGTGAACTGTAACACCATTCTAACACAATGCGAAAAATTCGGAAAGATATATTGCAATTAAAAAAGTGCAGTGCTATAATGTCGTCAGTTAATGAGAGTGTCTGAGATGAAACGTCAGGTAATAATTGACCGTATGTTTTGCAGGAATTGTTCTGTGAAACCTGACAAGAGAATAAATGGGGAGCTTGCCGACAGCAGGCTGAGAGCAGACTAAGTGGTCTGGACCCGTAACCTGATTTGGATAATGCCAACGTAGGGATACAGCGGATGCAGTATTTTTTGTATTGTTTATTAAGCGGATATGCCGATTTTGGTGTATCCGCTTTTGTGTTCATTGCTTAAAATGATGATTATAAAATCATACTGATCGTGTGTTTTTTGATGATAAATTGCTTTTAAGGAGAAAAATAAAATGTTAGGAACATGTCTGGAAAATGTGAGAACGCAGGTACCTCTGGTACACAATATCACAAATTATGTAACCGTAAATGATGTGGCAAACGTACTGCTTGCCTGTGGCGGAAGCCCGATCATGGCAGATGAGACAGAGGAAGTGGAAGATATCACCAGCATTTGCGGCGGCCTGAATATCAATATCGGGACGTTAAATAAACGAACGATCGCAGGAATGTTGCTTGCAGGAAAACGGGCAAAAGAGATGGGACATCCGGTTTTACTGGATCCGGTAGGAGCAGGTGCATCCGCACTTCGCACCGGAACCGCCATTGAGCTGATGGATACCTTACATCCGACTGTGGTCCGTGGCAATATTTCTGAGATTAAGACACTGGCATCCGGAAGCGGCACCACAAAAGGTGTCGATGCAGATGTAGCAGATGCTGTGACAGAAGAAACTTTGGATCAGGCAGTTGCATTTGTGAAAGAGTTTGCGAAAAAGAGCGGTTCTATCGTAGCCATTACCGGAGCCATTGATCTGGTCAGTGACGGAGAAACATGTTATGTCATCCGGAATGGCAGACCGGAAATGGGAAAAATCACAGGAACCGGTTGTCAGTTATCCGGCGTGATGACCGCATATATTACCGCAAATCCGGATAATCAGCTGGAGGCGGCAGCGGCAGCAGTGTGTGTCATGGGACTTGCCGGTGAGATTGGCTGGGGCAACATGCAGGAAGGGGATGGCAATGCTACATATCGTAATCGTATCATTGATGCCATTTACAACATGAGCGCACAGATGTTAGATCAGGGGGCAAAATATGAAATTCGATAGAGATATATTGACAAAGGATCAGTTACTTTTATATGCAGTGACAGACAGTCACTGGTTGAATGGAAGAACGTTGCATTCTGTGGTAAAAGAAAGTCTGGAGGGTGGCGTAACCTTTGTACAGTTAAGAGAAAAACAACTGGATGAGGCGCATTTTATGGAAGAAGCAAAGGATTTACAGGTGCTTTGCAGAGAATATAACGTACCGTTCATTATCAATGACAATGTGAATATTGCACTGGCCATGGATGCAGACGGTGTGCATGTGGGACAGAGTGATATGGAAGCCGGAGATGTCCGTGCAAAATTAGGTCCGGATAAGATCATCGGTGTGTCAGCTCAGACAGTAGAGCAGGCGATTCTGGCAGAAAAGCATGGGGCAGATTATCTGGGAGTCGGTGCGGTATTCCCGACCGGTTCCAAGGATGATGCCACAGAGGTGCCGCATGAGACATTGAAAGCAATCTGTGAAGCGGTATCCATTCCGGTTATTGCCATCGGCGGTATCACACAGGAAAATGTGTCCACACTGGCTGGAAGCGGTATTTGCGGTATCGCGGTGATCAGTGCGATCTATGCGCAGCCGGATATCAGAAAAGCAGCACAAGATCTGAAAATTGCTACGGCAGAAATGGTGAAGGCATGATTCAGAAAGAAGTAATGCAGGAGAATTTGACTCAGAAAGATATCACACGGAAAGGTGGAATTCCAGAAACAGAAATTTGCGGTGCCATTTTTGACCTGGATGGTGTATTACTGGATTCCATGGCAGTCTGGAATGACCTTGGAGTTCGGTATCTGCAAAAACGTGGTATTCAACCGGAAGCAGGTTTGAGTCAGATCCTGTTTTCCATGAGCATGGAGCAGGGTGCGGATTATTTGAAAGAACAGTATCAGCTTCCGGATACACCTCAGGAAATTTCAAATGGAATCGAACAGATGATCCGGGACTTCTATTTTTATGAAGTACAGCCCAAAGAAGGGGCGAAAGAACTGTTGCACTTTTTGCAGAATCAAAATGTAAAAATGATCGCAGCAACTTCCAGTCCGCGGGAGCATGTGACAAAGGCATTGCAGCGAAATGGTCTGTATGGGTATCTGCAGCAGATTTATACCACCGGGGAAGTGGGAATCAGCAAGCATGAACCGCTGATTTATCAGCTGGCAGCAAAAAGTCTTGGCACAAAACCAGAAGAAACACTGGTTTTTGAAGATTCTCTCTATGCGTTGAAAACCGCAAAAAATGCAGGGTTTCGGACAATTGGCGTATACGATGCGGACGGTGAGACCGATCAGGAAGGCGTGCGTGAGACCGGGGAGCTGTATTTAACTTCATTGCTGGATTTCCGGCAATACTGGATGAAACAATAAATCGTTGTGACAGATCAGAGGAGGTGAAGTATATGAAAACAGCAGTAACAATTGCCGGAAGTGATTCCAGCGGAGGTGCCGGCATTCAGGCGGATATCAAGACAATGATGGCAAATGGTGTATATGCCATGAGCGCGATCACAGCCCTGACTGCCCAGAACACGACCGGTGTCATGGGAATCTTAAATGCAACGCCGGAGTTTCTGGGACAGGAACTGGATAGTATTTTTACGGATATTTTTCCGGATGCAGTAAAGATCGGAATGGTTTCCGAGAAAGGGCTGATCTGTGTGATCGCAGAAAAACTGGAGCAGTATAAAGCAAAAAATATCGTAGTGGATCCGGTGATGGTGGCGACCAGCGGGGCGCGGCTTATCAGTGAGGATGCCACGGATACGTTAAAACAGAAATTATTTCCACTGGCCACTGTTCTGACACCAAACATTCCGGAGGCAGAAGTGCTGACCGGAATGAAAATCAAAAGCGCAGAGGATATGATCCGGGCAGCAGAGCAGATTTCAAAGGAGTATGACTGTGCGGTGCTTTGCAAGGGCGGACATCAGATCCATACGGCCAATGACCTGCTTTTTGCAGATGGCACGTATCACTGGTTTGAAGGAAAACGTATTGACAATCCGAATACCCATGGAACCGGATGCACTTTATCCTCAGCCATTGCTTCTAATCTGGCAAAAGGTTATGATCTGCAGAGGGCAGTAGAACGTGCAAAGGAATATATTTCCGGTGCGTTGGCAGCCATGCTGGATCTGGGATCCGGCAGTGGACCGATGGATCATGGATTTGCGATAAAAAACGAATTTACGTCAGTAAATTAAGTGATGAAAATAAAAGATTTTTACCGCCCAATATACTTTATGATAAATGAGAGCTGTATTCAGGTGGAAAAAATAAATAAAAAAGCATAAAAAGGAGGTTAAGAGAAAATGAAACAGAGTGACACAGTGAAAAAACTTGCGATGGCGGGTGTTCTGACAGCGGTTGCTGTGGTAGGAAGCCTGCTCAGTTTTCCGATTTTCGGCAGCAAATGTGCACCGGTGCAGCATATGGTAAATATTCTGGCGGCGGTTGTACTTGGACCGGGATGGGGGGTCGGCATTGCATTTTGCGCAAGCCTGCTTCGTAATCTGCTGGGACTGGGAAGCCTGATGGCATTCCCGGGAAGTATGATCGGTGCATTATGCTGTGGTCTGGCTTATATGGCATTCCGAAAACTGTGGCTGACCTGTATCGCAGAGGCATCCGGAACCGGAATCCTTGGCGGTTTGGCTGCTTATCCGGTTGCAAAACTGATGATGGGATTAAATCCGGGAGGTTTGTTTGTATACATTGTGCCATTTCTTGTTTCCACAGTAGTAGGAAGTATCCTTGCATATTTTCTTGTAACTGCGCTGCAGAAAGGCGGCGTGATCAGTATGTACAGACATCCGGCGAAAAAAGAAATGAAAATGAGCCAATAAAAATAAGAAAATACGCATGCAAGCGTGATCAAGTAGCGAAAGCGGATTGCAAATGTCCGTTTTACTACATGTGATCAATAAACTGTAACGTAAAAAAAGGTAATGCATAGCGGCAGATTGGGAGCACCACCTTCTGTCGCATAAGAAAAATGTTGTGAAAACGACTCTGTGTGAAAATGCAAGTCAAACGTACGTGAGACCTGGTGCGTGATTCTGGTCAGCATAAGCTGACATATCTGTTTCAGAATCACTGCACGTCCTCGCTCACCGGAGTTGTTATGAAAATCCATAAAATGGAAGAAGGAGAACAAGATGAGAAATTACACAACACAGATGGACGCAGCAAGAAAAGGAATCGTGACACCGGAGATCGAGGCTGTTGCGAAGAAAGAACATATGACGTCCGAGGCGCTGATGAAGCTGGTAGCAGAGGGTAAAGTAGCCATTTGCGCAAACAGGAATCATACCTGCTTGAATCCGGAGGGAGTCGGCAGCATGCTGCGTACCAAGATCAATGTAAATCTGGGAGTATCCAGAGATTGTAAAGATTACGATATTGAGATGCAGAAAGTAATGAGCGCAGTAAATCTGGGCGCTGAGGCAATCATGGATCTGTCCAGCCACGGAAATACCCAGCCATTCAGAAGAAAGCTGACAAGCGAATGTCCGGCCATGATCGGTACCGTTCCGGTTTATGACAGCGTCATCCATTATCAGAGAGATCTGGCTACATTGACAGCCAGAGATTTTATTGATGTCATTCGGATGCATGCCGAAGATGGAGTGGATTTTGTGACACTCCACTGTGGAATTACAAGAAAGACCATTGAACAGATCAAAAAACATAAACGTAAAATGAACATCGTAAGCCGTGGCGGAAGTCTGGTATTTGCATGGATGAGCATGACCGGAGAGGAAAATCCGTTTTACGAGTATTATGATGAAATCCTTGATATCTGCGAAGAGTATGATGTGACCGTTTCTCTGGGTGATGCCTGCAGACCGGGTTGTTTGGCAGATGCCACAGATGTATGTCAGATTGAAGAGCTGGTAAGACTTGGAGAACTGACCAAGAGAGCATGGGATCACAACGTACAGGTTATGGTAGAAGGCCCGGGTCATGTGCCGCTTGATCAGGTAGCTGCAAATATGAAGGTACAGCAGAGTATCTGTATGGGCGCACCGTTCTATGTATTAGGACCGATCGTAACTGATATCGCACCTGGATATGACCATATCACAAGTGCCATCGGTGGTGCTGTGGCAGCAATGAATGGAGCAGCTTTCCTGTGTTATGTCACACCGGCAGAGCATCTGGCACTTCCAAACGTAGAAGATGTAAAACAGGGAATTATCGCATCTAAAATTGCAGCTCATGCAGCAGATATTGCAAAAGGTGTTCCGGGAGCCCGTGATATCGACGACAAGATGGCAGAGGCTCGTCAGAAACTTGACTGGGATGCCCAGTATGCATGTGCACTGGATCCGGAGACTGCAAAAGCAATCCGCGACAGCAGAAGCCCGGAAGAAGATCACAGTGACACATGTAGTATGTGTGGAAAATTCTGTGCAGTGCGCAGTATGAATAAGGCACTTGCAGGGGAGTATATTGATATTTTATAATCAAAATTTAGAAAAAATAAGAGAAGCTGTCTTTCGAATGAGAGACAGCTTCTTTCAAAGTTTACACTCTATATTTCCATGAACAGGATTATTTATTCGCACTGTCTGCATCAATGACAGACTGAATCTGTTTCATCAAAGTATCATAGTTCTTCTGATCATCAATTCCGCCGAGCATAGGCTCACCTACAATATTGCCATTTCTGTCGACCAGGATTGTTGTAGGAAAGGCCATGATATTGGAAGCGTATTTACCTGCATCGGAAGAAGAATCAACGGAAAGATTGCGATATTTGGCGCCTTGGCTTTTCAGGATATCTGCAGCTTCTTTTATGGCTGTTTCATTTCCGTCGAAGGTTTCTGTGTTGATTCCTATTACTTCACCACCGGCTGCTTTGATAGCATCGTTCAGTTCATTCAGTTTAGATAATTCAGCAACACAAGGTTTGCATCCGGTAAACCAGAAATTAACAGCGGTTACGGCATTTTTGGAAAACAGGCTTTCATCAACAGAATTGCCATCAAAATCCTTTGCGGAAAAATCTTTGAAAGGAGATACATCGTCGGAATTGTTTTTCTCGCTGTTGCTGTCAGATGCAGCATTTTTCTTTTCGATTGCGGCGATTTTTTCTTCAATTTTTCTAATCGTTTCAATATCATCATTAAGTGTTTTCAACTCATCCTCTGTGAATGAGTCTTTGTTTGATTCTACAGTGCCTGCCAGATAATCGGCATAATTTCCGCTTGGATCAGCAGTGCTTTTGCTCATCATGCCAAATACCTTGTCCCATACGTCTTTATGATCTGCAAAAAGCTGGTTTTCCTGCTGATATAAATCATCCAGTTCAGAACTGGAATCATCAGAAGAAGCTGTACTGGATTCTGTCTGGGTATCCTGCGGTTTTTCTGTGTTAGCAGGTTGTTTTCCGTTACATGCAGTAAGCGATAATGCTGCGCAGAGTGTAAAAATAAGTAAGAAAGATCTTTTTGTTTTCATGAGTAATTGCTCCTTTTCGTAATGATATAATGTGCAGTGATTCTGCAAAAAATAAATAGTTACCGGTTGTCTGTTACTGACTGCTGTGCTTCTTTTTCTTACAGGGTTTTCCCATAAACTGATAGTGGATGGCATCTTTCGGACAAGCCTTTATGCAGGCACCGCATCGTATGCATTCCGGATGATCTGGCGTCTTACATACATCCACATCCATTTTACATGCGGTTACACATTGATTACATCCGACACATTTGCTGTTCTCAACTTTGATCGTGAGAAAGCTTATCTTATTAAACAATGAGTAGATTGCGCCAAGAGGACAGATCCATTTACAGAAAGGTCTGTAAAACAAAATACTTAACACAACAACCGTAATTAAAATAAGGCATTTAAAGGAAAAAAGAGTTCCCAGTGCAGATCGTATCGCAGCGTTTCCAAGTGAAAGTGGGATAGCCCCTTCCAGAACACCTTGCGGACAAATATATTTACAGAAGAACGGGTCTCCCATTCCGATTGAGTTCGTTATAAGCATCGGCAGAAGGATAACGAAAACAATAAGGATGATGTATTTCAGGTATCTGAGTGGCTTCAGCCGGGCTGTTGAAAACTTTTTCCCGGGGATTTTATGAAGCAGATCCTGAAACCATCCAAACGGACACAAAAAACCACATATAAATCTTCCAAGTGTCACACCGAGTAAAATAAAAAAGCCGGTGATGTAGTAGGAAAATTTAAATCTGGATGATCCGACGACCGCCTGAAAGGCACCGATCGGACATGCTCCCGTTGCAGCGGGACAGGAATAACAGTTTAAGCCCGGTACACATACTGCTTTTGCGTTCCCCTGATATATTTTGCCTTTAAATAAATTTGGAATGTGGATATTGGTGAGCAGCGTGGCAACTGCCTGTATCCATCCACGAATTCCGGCTATTTTTTTTGATCGTGATTTCTTTTTCTTATCCAATTCCGACACACTCCAGACATAATTTTATTGCTTTAGCAAGCACAGTAGCTGCTTCCCCCCGGATCGCACCATAGCTCACCATAGTGATCCCTGCGATGAGCACAAACATTTGACCTATTTTTTTACATTTCAAGATATTGTTGCTCCTTTGTTTGTTGTATTTGTTGACCAGCTGACTTTGGTATTATACAATAACTGTTGTAAAATTTTTGTTAAGAAACAGGTGAAAACATTTTGAGATTATTAATAGTTGAAGATGAAAAACAAATATGTGATACAGTTGCAAAAAGCCTGTATGCTGCCGGATATGAAGTGGATACCTGCTATGATGGGGAAGAGGCTTTTGAATGTATTCTGGCAGAGAATTATGATCTGATCGTTCTGGATCTGAATCTGCCCGGGATGGATGGGATGGAGATCCTGAAGGAACTCAGACAGAGAAATGAGGAGACAAAGGTTCTTATATTATCAGCAAGAGGACAGATCGCAGATAAAGTGGAAGGACTGGATGCAGGAGCAAATGATTATATGGAAAAACCGTTCCATCTGCAGGAGCTTGAGGCACGTATCAGAAGCCTGACAAGAAGAAAATTTGTGCAGAAGAATGTATGTCTGGAAAGTGGCGGGATAAGGTTCGACACGGTAAAACGTGAGGCATATGCAAAAGGGAAACCGGTTCCCCTGACAAGAAAAGAAAGTGGTATTTTGGAATATTTGCTTCTGAATCTGGGCAGACCGGTAAGCCAGGAGGAACTGATCGAGCATGTCTGGGATGCAACTGCGGACAGTTTTAGTGGATCCATCCGGGTGCATATGTCTTCCCTTAGAAGAAAACTTAAGGCTGTGCTGGAATATGACCCGATTTTGAACAAAGTGGGTGAGGGCTATAAAATACGAGAGGAGTTCGATCAATGAAAAAAATGTCGCTGCAGTGGAGACTGACCTGCATCATTACACTATATATTGCTGTTATATGTGGCTGCCTGACGATGCTTGTCTATAAAAATGGTGTGTATTATATCGACTCCCTGCAAGAGGCTGTTGATGCTCAGGAAGATGTAAATGTGGATGATTCGGATGAAATATATATCAGCATTCCTGAGGATAAGTGGGATGAGTTTGCAAATGACTTTTCTTTGCAGGTGTACAATAATAAGGCTGACTATAAAAGAAACAGTTTTATAATCTCAACTGTACTGGCGCTTATGGGTGGGGTAGTGACCTATTTTATAAGCGGGCATGCACTCAGACCAATCCGGGAGTTTTCTGATAAAATCGAGGAGGTAGAGGCACAGAATCTGGCAGATTCACAAATAGAAGAAAACAAAGTGAAAGAACTCAACCAACTTAGTATTTCGTACAACAAGATGCTTACGCGTCTTTCGGATGCATTTGAGATACAGAGACAATTTACAGCAAATGCAGCGCATGAGCTCAGAACGCCGTTGTCTCTGATGCAGCTACAGCTTGATTTATATAATGCAACCCGGCATCCGGGAAATGATGCAGATACTATGCAAACGATAAAAATGGTTACCGAACAGAACGACAGACTCAACAAAATGGTAAAGACGCTTCTCGACATGAGTGAACTTCAGACTGTGGGACGGGATGAGGTAATTGCAGTGGATGCTCTTGTAGATGAGGTATTGGCGGATTTGGAACCTCTCGCACAGGAAAAAAATATAAAATTAATTGGAAAATGCAAAGATATAACGCTGCGAGGAAGTGATATCCTTATTTACAGGATGGTATACAATCTTGTTGAGAATGCCATAAAATATAATCATTTGGATGGACAGGTTACCGTAACTGCATATCAGGAGGAAAATCAGGTGCATCTGTCCGTGGAGGATACAGGAAGCGGAATCCCGGAGGAACTTAAGGAGCGTGTGTTTGAACCGTTCTTTCGCGTAGATAAATCCAGAAGCCGGGAACTTGGCGGTGTAGGGCTTGGACTTGCCCTGGTTCGGGAAATTGTGAGGGGGCATGAGGGCAGTATTACCGTCAGATCCAATCCGTCCGGAGGGACAGTTTTTGAAGTCATTTTATGATGAGCTTGTATGATGAAATGGTTAAAAATATTGACAAATCCTCCTCATTACGATATAGTTGAAAGAACTTCGTGAGGGAGTAGTTTGCACAGTAAGAATTGTGTGATTTGTCAACAACCTGTTTATCATTTTTAGGATAATCTGGCAAATCTTAATGAATGAGACTCATGTATGTCAATAAGGATTATTATTTAATTCTATGACATACCTGGGTCTCTTTTTTCGCTTGAGAGAAAATTGTGTCAAAGTTCCTGTCAATGATATTCCCTGATGCGAGCTGTTAAATCATACATTATGGAGGAAATTGAATTATGGGTTACTTGGAACTGGCATTGATCGGTGTCGGACTTTCCATGGATGCCTTTGCGGTATCTGTCTGTAAAGGCTTGAGCATGCGAAAAGTAGATAAAAAGTATATGTTTGTGCTGGCAGCATTTTTTGGAGGATTTCAGGCGTTGATGCCGGCATTGGGATGGCTTCTTGGAAGTCAGTTCCAGTCTTATATTACAGCCATTGATCATTGGATCGCATTTATACTGCTTGTACTGATCGGTGGAAAAATGATCCTGGATGTGGTCAAAGAAAAAGGAGAAAATGAAGAAGTCTGTCCGGAGGGTAGCGTGCGGATCGATCTGAGAGAATTTTTTCTGCTGGCAATTGCCACAAGTATCGATGCACTGGCAATCGGTATCACATTTGCTTTTCTGCAGGTGAGACTGATCACATCGGTAACAATCATCGGATGTATTACTTTTTGTTTTTCGATTGCAGGTGTGTTGATCGGAAATGTATTTGGAAGTAAATTCAAGGATAAGGCAACGATTCTGGGCGGCATTATCCTGATCGGAATCGGTGTGAAAATCTTAATCGAACATCTTGGACTTTTCGGATGACCAGAAGCTGAATGAAAAGGAATATTGTGAAAAACGATATGGAATATAGAATCAGCAGAAACGTGATAGAATAGATAAGATACAGTATGTAGTGAAATAAGTGTAAGCAAGAAAGGAAGATAGATATGATATTAGCAATTATAGGTGTCATTATTGGATTTGTACTGTTGGTTAAGGGCGCAGATTTTTTTGTGGAAGGCAGTGGTTCTGTTGCAAAGAAATTTAACGTGCCGGTGTTTATCATCGGTATGACCATTGTGGCAATGGGAACAAGTGCACCGGAATGTGCGGTCAGTATTTCCGCATCCTTACATGGAAGTAATGGAATGGCTATCAGTAACGTCATCGGGTCAAATATTTTTAACCTGCTGGTAGTATGCGGTGTCTGCGCTTTATTTCAGCCGCTGGAGATTAAAAAAGAGACATTGAAAAGAGAGTTTCCGTTTTCCGTACTGGTTGCTGTGATTATCGGAATTATGGGATTGATCGGAATGAAAGTCGGACATGTGGAAGGTATCATTCTGGTGGTGCTTTTTGCAATATTTTTGTATGGTATGGTTCGGATTGCCAGAAATACGAGAAAAGCCGGAGAATTGGTTGAGGAGGAAGAAATCAAAGATCTTCCGTTATGGAAATGTCTTGTTTTTATTGGCGGAGGTCTGGTAGCGATTGTGATTGGCGGACAGGTCGTTGTAAATTGCTCGGAAACAATTGCCCGTGGATTTGGACTGAGTGAGACGTTGATCGGTCTGACGATCTGTTCTATAGGAACATCTTTGCCGGAACTTGTGACATCTGTGGTTGCTGCAAAGAAAAATCAGGCGGGAATGGCACTTGGAAACGTCATTGGTTCCAATATTTTCAATATTTTGCTGGTAGGTGGACTTGCATCCGCTATCAGCCCGATTGCAATGAATATGAACAATCTGATCGACATTGTGATATTGGTGATTGTCAGTGTATATATTATGGCTCTTGTATGGAAAAAGCAGCTTTTGACGCGGGCAGGTGGTGTGAGTATGCTTGCTGTTTATGCAGCTTATATGGTTTACATTTGCGTCAGAGAAGTACTGTAATCCTGGATTTTACGGATCACAGTCTGCATTCCGTGAAAACGGTCCGTGGAGATCTGTTCTTTTAACGGAGTTTTTTCAAGAAATTCAATATGTGCCCCGCAGATTTCCTGCGGGGTACGTTTGTCAAAGAGAGCAGCAATGACAGCGACAATGCCTTTCACGATTAGAGAATCACTGTCAGCACGGACGTGAACAATTCCGTTTTCACAGGAAAGGATGATCCACAGATCGGCCTGACAGCCGGAGATTTTATTCTGCTCATTTTTTTCTTCATCTGACACCGGTTCCATGTCTGCGGTTAATTCCAACAGACAGCTGTACTGCATCATCCAGTCATCAATTTCGTTAAAATCATCAATAAATTCTGCCTGTTCTTCTGCGATGGAAAGTCGTTGTTCTGTCATGCTGTACTCTCTTTCTGCCAATGCGGGATTTCGGTTCAAGAATGCTCTCGCCATAGGCTGTTTATTTCTGCAATTCTTTTGTAAATGCTTCTGCTTCGCTTTCTGTCATAAAATCGCGATTGTACTGATGCTCATTGATGAAAAGTACAATGATAACGACAACGATAGAAGCAATGGCTGCAATGACATAAGACATTCGCAGGTTCCCGGTTGCATTTAATACATTTCCATTGACACAGAAGCCGAAGGAAGATACCAGCGCCTGAATCGGGAAAAGTACAGAGTTTACTTTTTTGAATCCATGACGTCCGAATACAGCTGCAGGCAGGGAAGTCGTAAAGTTTGCGGAACCGCCCAGAGCCAGTGCGAACATGATCAGGAAAACGATGACCAGCGGACGTTTTTCGGTGACTTCCAGAAGCAGGGCAACTGCATACCAGATACCAAAGAAAATCATGGTTTTCTTTGTGCCGAGTTTCTGATCCATAGCACCGATGATCCAGGAACCGACGATACCGGCGAAGGCAAGGATTGTCATAATAGTAAGTGCCTGAGCCTGTGTAAATCCTACTTCCTGGTTACGAACAACAAGCTGTGTAATAATGATGGTGGATACAAACTGGAATCCACCGGAAGCAACTGCAACCAGCCAGAATGTTTTTTTGGAGAATAATTTTTTTACTGTCCAGCCGCCATCTTCATCAATTTCTTCGTTAAAGTATTCATTTCGATATTCTTCATCAGATACGTTATCTGGGTTAATGCCGCGTTCCTGCGGAGTATTTCTCATAAATACAAGTCCGACAAAGGCGAGGATTACAATTAAAATTACCGGAAATACAACAGCATTTGTAACGCCCATTCTGGCAACCAGCATGGTGATCAGCGGTACAAAGAAGCCGGTGGACATGTTGTGCCCCATGGTTGTGTAACCCATAACGATACCTTTTTTCTTAGGAAACCACTGTGCCACGAAAGCACCGCCGGAAATATAACCGGCACTCATACATCCGATGGTACAGATACATAATGCGATGGCATACTGAGCCAGACTGTTGGCATGTCCCATGCCGAAGTATCCGACACCACCAAGGATCAGACAGATAAAACTTGTCACACGCGGTCCGATCTTACGGTTTACCGCACCCATGACGAAGAAGAAGATTACGCCGACCATGGCAGCTACGGTACCCATATTTAATACATTACCGGCAGGAATGCCAAGTTTTTCTGCAACTGCAGGAGCGACAACATTGGAACTGTCATTCACCATTCCGGCATAAAACCAGAACATCAGCAGACAGAAAATAATGGTTCCCCAGCCTTTTCCAAAATTAAATAATTCGTTTTTGTTCCCTTTTTTCATTTTTCAACCTTTCTCCCAGTAAAACACTAGGCTTTCCCTTAGCGTAAGAAACACAATCTGGCTCGGGTGGAGACACATTGTGTTTCAAAAAATATGATGATTTTGGTATGTATTTGGTTTTTATAAGTTAAGTAATTTCCAGACTTCCTGTGCAATGAGCCGGGTATCTGTCAGATTGGCAGTGTTTTGTGCTGAAAATTTTATATTCAGCCCCTTTTGCAGGGCCATGAGAAGCAGCACTTTCTTATTCATGGCGGAGGTGGTTCCTTCACAGGAATGTGCGCCATCTAACTGTTTACTGTCTTTTTTTGGCATCTGAGTGGCTTTTGCGACACTTAATTCAGCAAGTTCTGTCAGATCATAAATATCAGTGACATCACCAAGCAGTATATATTTGCTCAGGATAAATCCGTACAGATCCTGATGCAAAGATTCCCAGTCCGGATAAGGTGTGGTTTTTAATTTTTCCATATATTCGGCAGACTTTCTCTGATACATGAGAAGCCCGCTCTTTTTCTTGATGATGGACATTACCCGTTCCTCTTTCTGTCAGATGATCATAAATTCAAGTTTTATGTGCGTTCTATATGGTACTTATTTCAGAAACGCTGTACTAGGCTGTTACAACTTCCAGTCCGAGGCTCTCGCCGAGAAGCTGTAATTCTTTAATATAATCACCGTATGTAACAACCAGATGGTTACCAAAATTAATATGTTTATAGAAGAAATCTTCCTGGTTTGCAATTTTCATGAAAAATCCTTCGTCACAGTTTGTGCGCTCTGCACCGGAGCCTGCAAGAATGGTTCCTTTTGCTGCAAATAGCTTTTTCGCATCCGGTGAGATACGAAGCAGAGTTACCTCCTGACCGGCATCCTGTGTAAAGTCATAACGGATGGTTGCGCCGAATCCCTGGTCGTTTGCAAATGGAGCAAGGCTGTACTCTGCTTCAGACGCCTCTTTGTAACCGTGTAGTTTACGGTTTGGAGTGGAGTGGAATACCAGATACAGATCATCACGCTCATCGGTAGCAGCTGCCAGCTGATCCTGGCCGAATCCCTGCATAGTAACCATTTTGCCGTCGCGGTACAGTACCGGGTTGGAGTTACCCATGTAAACTGCTTTGTCAGATAGGTTTTCCATGATTGCCATAGCCAGTACGGAGTTGATATCCATCTCACAGGAGGAAGGAACCTGATTCTCGTTGTTCAGAGAATGTGTCAGACAGAAAGTAAGCTGATCATGGTTTAATCTTCTTGTGGAACAGCAGTCCGGACATGGCATGGTGTATGCGTTGCATCCGTTGCGATCAAGCAGTTTCTGAACTAATACATATCCTTTTAAGGATTTTTCAAGCATCTCACGCTCCATGCGGACTTCTTTGGCACCTGCGATCAGCTCATCAGCCAGACGTTCAACTTCTTTCATATCTTCCTCTGTCAGATTGCATGCTTCACGTCCCGGAAGTGTCGGGTTTGTTTTCGAATCTCTGACTGTCAGCATGTCCATTAATTCATGGAAGTTCTGGTAACGGAACTGTACGCCGAATTTTTCTGTTACGTAATTCAGATCTACCAGATTGTCGGAAGAACTGAAGGAGCGGGAGGAATTGAAACGAGTCACAACCATAACACGGGTGCTTGCCAGTGCCTTTCTTGCTCTTAATACACGCATATGTCTTCCTAATTCTTCCCAGCTGCGGTATGCATAAGCTTCCAAGCCTCTTGCGCGGACAGCGGAAGTATTTACAGTTGCCTCACAGCACTGAGCCGGCATAACGCCCTGCGGTTTGTGATATCTCTGAGCAAACTCCAGATAAATGTCACCGCGGCCGATACCGAAGGAAAACAGGTAGTAATCAACCTGGTCGATATCTTTTGCCATCGTGCGGAACATGTCTTCGTCTGTTAAAAACCAGTCATCACGCTCTACATAGATTGGCTCCATCATATTGACTGCGTCTTGCGGCATGTTTTCTGCAACATCTTTCCGGAACTGGCGGTATAGTTCGGAGTTCATAAATACATCATAGTCTTTCTCAAGTTCTTCACCTTTTCCGAAACGGCATGGTCCTTCATAGTAGTACTGGTGTACAAGACCGATAAACACCGGACGGACATTCAGCTTTACATCAGTAATTTTTTCAATCATGATTCTTCTCCTTTACATTGCGTTTTTTAATGTTATAATGAGGATAATTGAAAAATGTAGGAAAGAAAAGCGAAGAAAACTGCACATATCATTCGAAAATAGAATAGATAGGATGAAACAGACGTGTAAAGAAAGAAAATGACATTTATATTCCAAAAAAGAATGATATGAGGCATATTTTTCACAAAACAGAATATATCATAGAAAGATACTATGAATTAAGGGGAAATAGGGGGGAGAACATGGAGCAGAAAGATTATCCAAAGATTAACACACTTCAGATTCATTATTTCCTGGAAGTGGCAGAAAAAGGAAGCTTTACCAGTGCAGCCAAGCAGTTATACACGACGCAGTCAACCCTGAGTAAAACAATCATATCAATCGAACAGACGTTAGGAATTACGCTTTTTATACGGAGTCATAAAAGACTGATTTTGACAGATGCGGGGCGTCATTTATATGAAAAATGGCAGAAAATGCTGGAGGATTTTGATCATTCCATAGAAGAGTGCAGAATATTGCAAAGCGGATATCGCAGTATGCTTTCAATAGGCATGCTGGATTCCCATGATCCTGAAAAATTTGCATTACCACAGATTCGTGAGTTTACACAATACAGACCGGATATATATCTGAGTATTCACAGTTATCCGGTAGAAGAGATCAGGGAACAGGTGATTAGCGGACATCTGGACCTTGGATATACGGTACTATATGATGTGGAACAGCTGCAGGAAGAAGAACTGAGTTACTGTATTATTAATATATGCCCTCATAATGTCGGAATGCTGTCTGGAAATCCGTTGGTGCAAAAAGAATTAATCGAGATCAGTGATTTGCAGGATTGCAAATTTGTGTCTATTTCACCACTTTATACACCCAGCTATAAAGGGATGATTGATGATCTGTGCAGGGAAGCGGGATTTGAACCGGATTATGTACGCTATACAAATAATGCGACCTCGCTGCCATATAATCTGATGTCGGAGCGGGATGTATTTCTCTGTGACCGTAACTTCAGAGGATATGTCAATCCGAGTTTTGGAGAACTTCAATTCCGGCCAATCGCCAATACGAAAAGTGGAGTGTCATTAATCTGGCGGAAAGCGAATACAAAACCGGAATTGAAAGAGTTTATAGAACATCTGAATGTAAATCCGGATATGTGGTTTTAGATAAAAATCGGACAAACGTTTTTCATTGCCAGAAAAAAAGGAAATATTTGTGAATTGAAAATGATCATGATCAAGGATGGGGCAAATGATATCACAGGGGGAAGGTATGTACATTACAGTATCCATGCTTGCGGATCTGCTCGGACGGGAGCGGTTTGTGCAGGCAGTTATTAAAAAGCAGGATAAGATCAGCACCATACGAATTCAGACAGGGGGAGAACGTATGGAACCAGAAATTTTATATCTGAAGCAGCAGATGGAGGCGGGAAGTGTTGTGTGTCGAACGGCCCGTGGGACATCTTTTGAACTGCAGGAAGATATCTTTCTATTGCTCAATCAGATGCTTCAGGTATTTGATACCTATCGCGAATGGCAGGGGAAAATTGCCCGGACAATTGAAAAAGGATGTACATTAAAGGAATTGTTGAACCTGAGCTATCCGATTATTCAGCATCCGTTGCTTATACTGGATGCGAATGAATGGGAGATCGCACATTCAGATTATTTTCAGACGGAAATCTTTGATCAGGACTGGTCGGATGTACTGGAACGCCATTCTTCTGATGCAGAAAAAATTGCGGCATTTAACCAGAAGTATTATCACTATTTTTCTCTGCAAAAAGTGTATCGGATTCCGGGCAATATCTTTGGACCTGGTTATGTATTCAATCTTCTGCACAATAAAAATCTGTATGGATTTATTCTGATGGCGGAACCGCCGCAGCTGCCACAGATATCAGATGGAGAACTGGATGCGATGCAGTATCTGGGCGAGCTGATCTGTGATATGATCAGCGTCAATTCTTATGACATTGATACGCAGTTTCCGGACAAACCGTTGCTGGAATATCTGGTAAAGAAGGATGAAGATTCTTTTGGTAAACTGGAGCGCTCCCTGGAAATTATTTCCTGGAAAAAAGAGGATACGAAAATAATTATTTATGCAGAGCCGCTGGAGAGTGGATTGCTGGCACCGATGCCGTCTCGCTCCAAAATGATGTTTAACCGGATGGAGGGAATTGTCACGGTAGAGTTCCGAACAGGACTTGTTTTTCTATGCAACCTCAATATTTTGCAGGATTTGAAACAGGCCAGAAAAATGTTGTCTGATTATCTGAGACAGATTTCCTATTATGCCGGTGCAAGCAGTCATTTCAAACATCTGTCGGATATCCGTCAGATGCTGGAACAGGCTTTTGTATCTTTTGAAAACAGTCTGCAGATCAGTGGTTATATTCATGTTTTTGAAAGCGCAGTGGTGCCTTATGTGCTGTCTTTGCTGCAGCAGATGGATCATGGTATTTTAAGGCATCCATGCCTAGATGTTTTGAAAAATTATGACAGACGTTATGGAAGCAAACTGTATGAGACGTTATTCATGCATTTGAAAAATGAACGGAAAATAGCAAAGACAGTCCAGGATCTTGAGATTCCGCGAAGTACACTTCTGAATCGTCTGCAGAGAATAGAAGAACTGATCGATGCAGATCTGGAAAATCCGGATGTAAGGCTGCATATTTTACTTTCTTATTTACTGGAACAGCCTGCGCAAAGTGAATGAATGCAGAGCTATTGAAATGGACCCGCCAGGAATTATGCTAATTGAATATCGATAAAACATATAAATGATACTAAACTGATAGGAAAAGATTGATATTTTTTGCGCGGAATAAATTATTGAAAAAAAATTATCTGGTATGATTTGTGCCTATCTCCAAAAACAAAAGAACGATACAATACAGATACAAAAAACGAGGTATTGAAATCTATGGAGGTAGACAAAAATGATCAAAAAAGGTATTGAAATCAAATTAAACGTGCAGCCAATTTATATCGGTCTGGTACATAAGTATTTCTTTGAGGGACCATGTCGTATGGCACCGACAGAGCAACTGACACCGGAATTTGAGGCAATGATGCAGCCAATGATGGGACAGGGATCCTTTGCTGATGTACAGGCACATTTAAAAGATGAGAAGCAGATTGAACTTCTGGAGCCGATTTATCTGGAACGTGATGATGAGATGACGACACCGGAATGGATGTTTGAAGAGATGATGAAAAATGATGCTGACGTCGATCTGTATCTGTTTACCGCAGTGCAGATGGTACGTGGAGATCTCATCGTGGAAATGGCAGAGCGCACAGGAAAACCGGTGATGATCCAGCCGGAAAACTGCTGTATGTTCGCCAGAACCATTTCACATCTCCGTTCTCATGGCCAGGAAGGTTATGCACCATTATACTGGGATGAGGCAATTAATGTGATGAAAGCCCTGCGTTTAAAGAAAGTTATGGCACATTCCAATATTTTACAGGTAGTACGCATGGGAGATGGCGCAGGAAGTGATATTACCTCCAATGCATTTTACAGCCAGCATGAAGTAACCCGTATCCTTGGAACCAGATTCCGTGCGGTAAACCTGCATGAGATTCTGGATCAGTTCAAACCGGGAGATCCGATGAGCAACCATACCACACCTGGACGTATGGGACTCAATCCGACGGAAGAAGAGATGAAAGAAATCGAGAAGATCACAGACGATCTGATCGCCGGTGCTGATCTGGTAAATATGAAAAAAGAGGAACTGATGACAAGTGTACGTCTGTGGTATGTGGTACAGAAATTCCTGGATAAACATGACTGCAACATGTTCGTAGCTCCATGTCCGCAGTTCTGCGCAACCAGACGTGCAAACGAAGAGCGTGTAACTTTCTGTCTGACTCATTCCTTGAACAATGAGATTGGTATTCCGTCCGCCTGTGAGGCAGATGCGATTGCAGCATTATCCAAACAGCTTCTGATGAGTGCATCCGACTGTGCTACTTACATGGGTGAGACAAACTCATTCCTGTATTATGGTGATGGTCTTGCAAGAGCACCATTTTCTCCACTGACACAGGAAGGACTACCAAACGATGAGTGGAAACAGGGCGGACTGGATAAAATAGAAAATCTGTACTTCTCTTTCCATGCTGTACCAAACAGAAAAATGCACGGTATCGATGGACCTGCAAGCTCTTACAGCATTCAGCCGTTTGCTTATACCGGTTGGGGCGGAACCATCCGCAATGACTGGAATGAGGACAAAGGTCAGGTTATTACCTTATGCCGTCTGTCTCCGGACTGCAAGAAGATCTTTATCGGAAAAGGAACCATCATGGGTGGTGCATACAAAGAGATTCCGAACTGCACACCGACTGTCATTTTCCAGGTAAAAGATCATAAGGATTTCCATGACAAACAGCTTGATTTCGGTACACATCTGCCGTTGGCTTACGGAGATCATTCTGAAGTACTGAAATTATTTGCAAAATCCGTTGGTCTGGAAGTTGTTGAGGCATAAATGCAGATGGAATTAAATGTGCGGGAAATAGCCGGACGTCTGAAACACAATAATGAAATGGCCGAATCTCATCTGGATGAGATCCGGTCATTTCCGGAACTTCCGGCGGCAGTCGTAGCAGAAAAATTAAAGCAGTATATAGCGGCAAAATTGCTCCTGGAGGAGGAAGAAGTTTCTGATAACATTATTGAGATGGTTCGAAGTAATGTAGCGAAAGCATCGCATATGACAATCGAACAGCTCAAGGAAATGGATCGTCCCGGAAGATGTGGCAGTGCGCCGGCGGTGCTGTCGAAGCGGGTCATGGTATATCTGGACATACAGAAGAACCTTGGCATTACGCTTCCGGCCAAAGATCTTCCGGAAGTCCGAACGGTGCAGGAACTGACAGATATGATTTTACAATTGCCCGGGATAAGTGCAGAAAAATGAAAACAATCGCAGAAAAACAGACAGAATTAGTCGAACTTTATAACAGCCTGGATGATCCGATCATGCAGTATGAATTTTTGCTGCAGCTTGCAGGAGAAGTTCCGGTTCCGGATCAGAAATTAAAAAATGACGATACGAGAATCAGAAACTGCCAGACGGATTCCTGGTTTATTATGGAGCAGAAAGACGGTTGTCTGTATCTGGGTGTGGACAGCGATGCGTTGCTGATTCGTGGTGTGTTAAGTATTTATGTATATCTTCTGGATGGAAGGACGCTGGAGGAGATTGGAAGCACACCCATTGATTTTATGGAAAAATCAACAATTCGGGAACAGCTGTCTGTCAGCCGTTTTTCTGTGCTTTCGGAATTACCGGATAAGATTCATGCGTTTTGTAATCTACAGACCTAATATATAAATCAAACATGAAAAGACAGTGCTTGTGGGTACTGTCTTTTCTGCTGATATGAAAGTTCTTTCTTGAGGATGATAAATGTGGTATGATAGTTTCAATGATTTTACACAGGAGCAGAAGGGGGATAATTAATATGCGTAGCTGGGAGGAAATTCGGGAGGATTTCCCAATCCTGAAAGAAAAAATACATGGAAAAGATCTGATCTATCTGGATAATGCGGCGACGACACAGCTTCCGCAGCAGGTGCTGGATTGTTTTGTGGAGCATTACACAAAGTATAATGCGAATGTGCATCGTGGAATCCATTATTTAAGTGAACAGTCCACGATGCATATGGAAGCAGTGCGGGATAAGCTAAAAGCTTTTTTGCATGCAGAGGATCAGGGAGAGATCATCTTCACATCCGGAGCGACGGATTCTGCAAATCTGGTGGCGCAGAGCTTCCTGCGTCATGCATTGCAGCCGGGCGATGTGGTGTTCTCCACAGAGCTTGAGCATCATGCCAACTTTGTTGTGTGGCAGCAGGTGTGTCAGGAATGCGGAGCAGATTTTCGTATGATTCCAACCGTGGATGGCGAATTGGATATGGATGCAGCACACAAGATGCTGTCAGATAAAGTGAAATTGCTGGCTGTCACCGCTGTATCAAATGTAACGGGAACCGTGGTTGATATCGAAACACTGATCGCATGGGCGAAAGAATATGAAATTCCGGTGTATATTGATGCGGCACAGGCGGTGCGCCATCGAATCTTTGATCTGGCAGAATTGCAATGCGATTTTCTTGGCTTTTCCGCCCATAAAATGATGGGACCGACGGGTGTCGGCTGTCTGTTTGTACGTGAAAAATGGCTGAATGAAATGCAACCATATCGTTACGGCGGCGGCATGATCGACATTGTGACAGAAGAAAAAACAACGTTTGCCGAACTTCCGGCGCGGCTGGAAGCAGGCACACCGAATTACAGTGGAATCATCACCTGGGGCGCGGCCTTAGATTATCTGATGGATATCGGAATTGGGCGAATGGCTTCCTATGAAGAAGATCTGATAAAGAAGGCAGAAGAAGTTTTAGAGGCTATTCCACAGGTGAACATATTGGGGCATCCAAAACAGCGGGCAGGCTGTATTTCCATTCAGATCGATGGCGTGCATCCTTACGATTTTGCAAGTATGATCGACAAATATGGTGTGGCAGTGCGGACAGGAAGTATGTGTGCACAGCCAATCGTGAATAAAATGGGATTAGACACAGTGATTCGTATTTCTCCGGCATTTTACAATACGATGGAGGAAATAGAACAACTGGGCGAATACACAGAAAAAGTAATTGCTTTTTTTGAGAGGATAAAGCGATGACAACGGAGCAAATGCGTACATTTCTGGCAGTGGCAGACTGCCTGAATTTCACAAAAGCAGCAGAGCGATTGTATTTGTCTCAGCCTACCATCAGCAGACAAATTCAGTCTTTGGAAGAGGAATGTAAGACACCACTTCTGGTTCGGACACGAAAAGAGGTGCGTCTGACACCGGCCGGAGCTATTATGGTCAGCCATTTGAAAAATTCATTGGAAGAAATTGAGGCCGGACTAGAAGAAATTCAGGCTTCCAGTAACGGTATTACAGGAAAAATTAATATCGGCGTGCTGGAAGGCTTTGAGACAGAACCACGGGTTTTGAAACTGCTGGTAGAGTTTGGGAAAAAATACAGCGAGCTGACAGTTAATATCAATTACTGTTCCTTCGGCGAATTGCGCAGAGGACTGAAGGATGATAAGTATGATCTGATTTTTACGATGGGATTTGAAGCCAAAAACCTGCCATCGACATTGTCAAGAAAGCTGTGTCGGCTTTCTTCCGGAATCATTGTGTGTGCCAACAGCGCATTGGGAGAACGGGAGGATTTAACAATTTATGATCTGAAGGATGAGACATTTATTGCACCGGATGAGAAGGATTCGCCGTTCCGTCTTGAGGATACAAATAATCTGTTGAGTCGCTATGGTTTTCAATGCAAGAAGATGAAGTATGTGAAAAATCACGAATCCCAGCTTTTAAATGTGGCAGCCGGAAATGGTGTCGCGATTGCGTGTGGTGATGTTCCGCAGGTGAAAAACAGCATGCTGTTTCATTTCCTGGAATTATCGAAAGAAGAGCATGTGCTTTATATGATTTATGCCTGGAAAAAAGAAAATTATAATCCGGCGTTGGCATTATTTTTGAATGGATTGTCAGAAGAAGACGAAAGTTAATATAGTAGAAGCATATAGATGGTGTGAGAAAAGCTCCTGAAAGGATCGTGATTCTGAGATAGCAGAATTACGATCCTTTCAGGAGTTTTTTGCGGCCTTGTCCGCTTTAATAGTGACAGCAAGCGATATTTAATTGCGCAAAATAGATATAATACCGATAGAAATGATATGAACTTTATGTAGATTGTGTATAAAATGATTACTTATTCTCATTTCGCTGGGAGCAAAGTTTTGTGTTATGGTAAAACCATGCTAAAGATAACAGTGATTTGTAAGGAGGTACAGCATTTATGTATGATGTAAAAAAGAGTATTGATGTGGAATTGAATGTTCAGCTTGTGTACACTGCGCTCATTCATGAGTATGCATATGAAGGACCATGTCGTTTTGGCCCGCCAGAGGCATTGACACAGGAATTTGATCTGATGAACCAAGCTGAAATCTTCAAAATGTGGACACAGGGATATGGCGGAGCACTCAGCCATATTCCGGGCATTCATTTACTTGATCCTTTATATATCAAAATGTCAGATGAATTTTTCATCACAGAGGAAGAAGAACAGAAACTGGTAGATCGTGTCGGAAAAGCAGATATCTTTATTTTTACCGGAATGCGTGGAGAAGGTATCATGAAAGAATTTGCAATGCGCTATCATGTACCGGTAGCCGGCGAAGGAATGTTCGTATCTACAGCTGAGCATGCGGTACTGAATGCCAGAGGTTATGAGAGTTATGCGATTCTGGATCTGCCGGATGCCACCCGTTTGCTGAAAGCACTTCGTGCCAGAAAAGCACTACAGCGTACAAAAGTCCTTGCGGTGACCAGAAATAATTCCCACTACTCCATGGGTGGACAGGATGCCTTTATCAGTAATGATATGGTGACTAAAAAACTTGGGGCACGCTTTAATTATTTCAGTTTCCATGAGTTCCTGGATATGATGCATGTCAATGAACATGGAAAAAATCATACTTTACCGGGACGTCAGGTATACAATCTGACAGATAAAGACATGGAAGAAGTAAAAGCATGGTCAAAAGAACTGGCTGATGGCTCTGTTGAGAATGATGTGCAGGAGCATTACATTGAAAATTCAGTCAAAGCAGCAGTGCTGATCCAGAAATTATGCGAGCATTTCGGATGCAATGCGTTTACAGCAGTATGTCCGGATGGATGTGCAACAAGAAGAATGAATGAAGAGCAGTTTACATTTTGTTTCAGCCACTCTCTGTTAAATGAGATGGGAATCCCATCCGGTTGTGAGTACGATCTGCTTGGTACATTATCTATTGTAGCACTTGCAAATCTGACAGGAAAAGCACCATATATGGGAAATACACAGCCATGTATCTGGAGAGACAAACAGGTAGAGGGTGAATTTGCCGGAATCGGTTATATCGAAGACATGGATCGCACACAGAATATTTACTACAGCGGACATGCGACACCAAATCGTCTGATCCACGGATTTGATTCAGAAAAAACAGCATATTCTCTGCGTCCATTTACACATAGTGGCTGGGGTGCAACTATGAGAATTGATTTTTCACAATTCAGAGGAGAGACAATTACTCTGATGCGTTATGATCCGTTATGCGAGAAGATCATGGTGGCAAAAGGAACGGTACTTGGCGGTTTTGGTTATACAACGACCGGCTGTAGCGAAGGTGTTTATTTTGAAGTTGCAGATAAATACGAATATTTCCACAAACAGGCTAAATTCGGTCTTCATATGCCACTTGTATTTGGAGATCATATCGAAGATGTCAAAATGCTTGGTGAAGTACTTGGAATGGAAGTAGTGACTGCATAATGCGAAAAGCCATCAAAGAAAAGATTTTGCAGCAGAAAAAAGGCAGTCAGTTTTATGTAAAAATGATCTGTGAGGGGCAAAGCAGCCTCTCACGGGAAGTTTTTGGAAGGTTGTTTCTGCAGTATATGTGTGCCAAATTTTTGCTGGAACCGGAAGAAATAACAACCGATAATTTCTATGAAATTTGTCAGATTTCTGCAGAAAAAGCGGCAAAACGTCCACATGGAGAACTGGATGCAGCGGAGGCTGCGTCAAAATGCGGTGGTGCAACGACTGCAATGAACAAAAAAATACTGTTTTTGTTGGCGGTAAACCGGGAATATGGTATCAATGTAACAGCAGAAGACAGTGTGCAGATTGATACATTTACACAGTTGTGTGATTGCATTTATCAGAAACTGGAGGAGAAGCAGGTATGAGTGAACAGAAGCGGGAAAGTATGAAGCAGATAGAAGACGATATCCTTGCCGATCTTCTGGAACTGGAAGATCAGATGAGCCAGTATACATTTCTGGTAGAATGTGGTCTGGAATTGCCGGAATACCCGGCAGCATTAAAAACAGATGAATATTTGATCCATGAATGTCAGGTCAACACCTGGATGTATCTGGAATGGATCAATGATTGTTTAAATTGGCAGGGAATCAGCGATTCCCTTGTCATTTGTGGAGCATTATCGCTTCTGATGGAGATTTATAACGGAAGAACAAAGGAAGAAATCCAGAACTTCCATTGCAGCATATTGGAACAGCCTTGTTTCCGGGTGCATTTTGCACAGGAGCAGTTAAAAGGACTGGAATATATGGTTGCAAAACTATATGAACATAGGTTGCAAAGCGACTGCGTTCATGAGCAAGTAGCAAAATCGGATTGTGAATGTCCGTTTTACAAATAAAAAGACAGAGATTCGGGAAAGTATTTTTGTCAGCCAGAAGGCGGAGGAACGGAGGATATTATGGAAACTAAAAAGAGTATTGGTTTTGGAGTCAGAGGATGGCTTTTAATTATTGTATTGTTTTTCGGATTTATGATGTTTCAGGTATTTACGAATTATCCGTTAAATATTCTTGCTGATTTTTATGGCGGGGCGGAAAAGGTAGCAATGCTTATGACAATCGGAACCGGAATTGGAATTGTTTTGCAGATTGTTATCTCAAACTTTATCGGAAAGATAAAAAGTATTAAAAAGCTGACAGCGGTCATCGGTCTGGTAGCGGTTGTGGCTGCATTTGGAGTTGCCGGAATTCCGTTTGTACAGCAGACTGTCTGGTCCGTAGTATATTTGATTGAAAACGTTGTAGTTACAATGTATGCATTATTTTTCCTGAGTATTATTGCAGGTCAGTGGTTCCCGACCAGAAAAGGAACCGTTATGGGTATTGCAACCATCGCTTATCCGGTAAGTAATGGTGTGATCGGATTTTTTGCAGGAACCGTTATGGGACCGCTGGCAACAGGTGGAATGCCTGCAGTATGGAAAGGTTTTTTACCATTTCTGATTTTAACAACACTTGGATATATTTTATTCCTGATTTTTGTAACGGATTATCCGGAGCAGTGTGGTGCGTATCGTGATAATAATAAAAACATCACACCGGAAGTTGCAAAACAGATGCTGGAAGAAGAAATCAAAAATAAACAGACAACCGTATGGACCACCGGTCATATTTTCAAAAGCCGTGATTTCTGGTTTGCAGCAGCAAGCTGTGGACTTCTCATTATGGGCGCTGTTGGAACAATGACACAGTCCAATGCAATTATTTCATCATTTCCGGAGTTAAATTATACGATCATTATGCTGATGGTTGTGATATTTGGAGCAATCGGAAGCTGGCTTCTGGGTGTACTTGATACTAAATTTGGCACAAAGAAATCTATGATCATGGCAATGATCCTTATGATTTTATCCGGTGTGTTTGCCTGTGTAAATCCGGTTTCCAACATTTTCAATGCAGTTGCACCAACCATCGTTGCAATTTTGATCGCAAGCGTAATGGGCGTGCGTGCAGTATTTATCTTTCTGCTGGTTGCAGGAATCATCGGTCTGATCCTGATGCTTGCATTTAATGGTGCTCATGTAAAAACTGTGGATGATACATATCGTAAAGCAGCCGGAAAACCATTGGATGATGCATTGGTTGGAAGAAAATAATGTAACAGAGAAATTCAGTCTAAAACCATAAATCATATTTTAAGAAAGGGACGGTGCCTGTGGGTGCTGTCCTTTTCTGAATCTGTGGGAATGAAGGGTAAAAATCTGTAGGGTTGAAATTACAAAATCTGTAGGAATGAAAACACTAAATCTATGGGAACGAAAAAAGGAAATTTGCGGGATTGAAATTGCAAAATCTATAGGGCTGAAGTATAATATCATTATTATCAGGAGATATTAAAAATGAGTTCTGCGCAAAAAAAGGAGAGGCTTAATGGAAAAAAAGAATTACAAACCAAGACTGATAGATAATTTGGTGGAAGAGTATCTGAAAACTTTTGGCGCATTGTGTATTGAAGGCCCAAAGTGGTGTGGAAAAACGTGGACTTCATCGTTTCATTGCAACAGCGAGATTATGATTGGAAATCCAGAAGGAAATTTTCAAAATCGACAGTTGGCAGAAATGAGTCCGTCATTAGTGCTTGAAGGTGATATACCACGTCTGATTGATGAATGGCAGGAGGTGCCGCAACTTTGGGATGCGGTACGCTATAAAGTTGACCAGACTGGACAGAAGGGACAATTTATTCTGACTGGATCTGCAACGCCAAATCATAAAGGAATTCTACACAGTGGCGCAGGACGCATTGCAAAACTCAGAATGCGTCCAATGTCCCTATATGAATGTGGAGGATCTAGTGGAGCGGTATCGCTTCAGGATGTGTGCAAAGGCGAAATAGAGCCCCAAATTTTAGGCGAAGTGGATTTGCGAAAACTCATTGATTTTATTATTCGTGGTGGTTGGCCGGCAAATCAGGAAACGGATTTGAAACAGGCAGCATATTTACCGATCCAATACATCAATGCTGTACTTGATGATGATGTATATCGTATTGATAATATAAAGAGAGATCGACATAAAATGGAGTTATTGTTAAGATCCCTAGCAAGAAATGAGGCAACAACAGTAACAAACAAAAGATTGAAAAACGACATGAAAGAGATAGATGATGAAGATATTGATATACAAACAGTGGCAAACTATCTGGATATTTTCAACAGACTTTTTCTCACAGATAATCAAAAACCGTATGACACAAAATTACGCTCTTCTGTTCGGGTAAAACAGGCAGAGAAAAGGCATTTGTCGGATCCGTCACTGGCAGCGGCATTATTGCGGGCAACACCGGAAATGTTGTTGGGAGATTTGAATACACTGGGATTCTTATTTGAAGCACTCTGTGAGCGGGATTTGAAAATATATGCGGAGACATTTGGTGCGGAATTGTATCATTATCAGGATTACAACAATAATGAAATGGATGCAGTGATATCTCTGCCGGATGGATCATGGTGTGGTTTTGAGATAAAGCTTGGGGCAAATCAGATTGAGGCGGCAGCAGAGAATTTATTGAAAATAAAAGAAGAAATAAAGAAAGATGGTGGAAAAGAGCCAGCTTCTCTGTGTGTAATATGTGGATTGTCAAATGCAGCTTATAAGAGACCGGATGGTGTGTTTGTTGTGCCGATTACAGCATTGAAAAATTAGAAAGAGTGTGGGGACTGGTGATGAATCTTACAAAATTTATAAATGAAGTCGATGAAATAGCAAAAAAGTATGACAAAGAAAAATTATTATAAATTATACATGAGGTTGCACGTACTTTACCGGAGTCATCGCGAAATGATTTTATTCAGATGATAAAAAATGTAGAAAAATCAGGTGTAGTATCCTTAAAACAAAAAAATCAGGTGTTATTTAAGCAACAGTATGAACAGTGGAGTGGGGTTTTAAACGCATTAGAAGAAGGAGAAAAATGCCTTCTGGAAGAATATAATGAAGCATATGATGACTGGTATAACAGTTCTGTGGATGAGATACTTTATGAGGATCTGGACGAAATCTGCAAGTTTATTCACAAGTGTACAGATGCAGAAGAATATCAGTATGGGATGGAAATTGGTGCAGATGGTGTAAAACGTATCAGTGATAAACTTATAATTCGAAGTGAAGTGGCTTTAAAAACATCAGAATATGCTATTACAGTAAATGCTGATCGTTCGCTTATAGAAAAATATTATGTGGAAGCGTTTCGGTCTGATACAAATGCAGTCAATTATTTACGTGCATTTTTGAACAGTGCGAACCAGGATACCTGCAGGCAGGAACTAAAAGAGATATATTCTGCTTATATCCGTAGAGATGGCAGATATTCCGGTTATTATGATTATGGAAGTATGCGTGTAAATGAACTGGCAGAAAATGAACCCGGAAAAAACATGGTCTATGTACTTCGCCTGTTAGGTGGAGAGTTCATGGAAGTTCTGCGGCTTGGTGTGAGTGAGAAAGATGCACTTGGCTGGTCGGCTACCTTTATGAAGCAGGGACTGGCATTTTTTCTTTTTTATCTGTCTGATGGTAAAAATCTTGGAAAAGGAATTTCTGAGATGGCAAAAATCACAAGATATGTATTTGGATTTGACATTGCAGCATATAGCAAGGGGCAGAAAAAAATTGCTGCAAAGGATGAAATGTCATTTTTTACAGATATATTTATGAAATGGAAAAAGGAAACAGAGATAGGAGAAAGTGACCGGGAAAAAATTCTCAGACATATTGAAAAGCAGATGGAAAAACGTGTGGTGGGGATTATGGATGCGAATCGCAGAAAGTATTATGGAGAATGTGCTTCTTACATAGCCGCAATCGGAGAAATCCGGGAATATCTGGGAGAAAGAGGTGGAAAGCAGATGCTTATGTCCAGGTATGCGGCAGAATATTCACGTCGATCGGCATTTAGGACAGAGTTGCAAAATTACGGTTGGGTAAAAAGCAGAAAGTAATTAATAAAAAGTTTATAGAAAATTCCTTGTTTCATGGCGGAATTGCGGTATAATATAGAAAAGTTATCACAATTAATGCAGAATTTCACAGATTTTTTTACTGGTTGAATCTGCAATAACGCAATGAACGTACACAGAAAGGGGTTTTGAAAATGGCTTTTTTTGACAAATTAGGAAACACAATTTCAGCAGCAGGAAAAACAGGATTAAGCAAAGCAAAGGAAATTAAAGATACAGCGCGAATCGCATTAGATATCCAGGAACGCGAAGGTGCAATCCGTAAACTTTATCAGGATCTGGGTCAGGCATATTATCATGCACATAAGGATGATGAGAATTCCGAATATACACAGATTGACGAGATTAAAGCAGCGTTTGAAGAAATCGGTGAACTGAAAGCTACGAAAGATGGTATTCGTGGAATCAGAAGATGTCCGGAGTGTGGAGCAGCTATCGCTGATGATGCGAATTTCTGTTCTTCCTGTGGTGCAAAATGTGAGAAACCGGAGCCGGAAGTATATGAAGGTGAAGTAGTAGATTCTGAGGAAGAAGCAGATGAGGAAACTGTGGAATCAGAGGAAGAGGATGCTCCGGTAGAAGAGGAAGCATTCGAAGACGAAGAGAAGACAGAAGAATAAAAAGTGATGCAAGAATTTGTTTGACTTTTTAAAAAATAGGAAATATAATAACTAGAAACGAGTGGCGAGTAAGCGTAAATCCAGTTTACCAGCTACTCGTTTTTCTATTTGGTAGAAATCGCATCGAATTTCCTATCAAATAGAAAGCACTTCGTGCAGATGATGCGCATTCGCACGTAGTTAAAATGAATATTTGCAAGAAAAAGTGTGTAGCCTGTCAGCGTAAGTCCAGCTTATATGACAGCGTTACACTTTTTTTGTGCAGAAAAGGGAGGAATGGAAATAAAATGGCAGAAAGTATCAAGATGAGAGATATGCCGGTGAATAAGCTGATGATTCAGATGGGAATCCCAATGATTCTATCAATGGCATTACAGGCGGTTTACAACATTGTAGACAGTGCATTTGTAGGAAATATGAAAGTGGGCAGTGAAGCAGCATTAA
>OGCM01001191.1_pt1 | contig 33533 bp, 36 predicted proteins | sample 1570151 | NCBI WGS metagenome assembly OGCM01 (sample SAMEA4370582, study PRJEB24528) | human gut metagenome
TAAACTACAAAAGGATTTGTCAAGAAAACAAAAGGGAAGTAACAATAGAAATAAGTCTAGATTAAAAGTAGCTAAATTACACGAAAAAATAACAAATCAGCGTAAAGACTTTTTACATAAATTATCTACTAAGCTAATAAGAGAAAACCAATCAATAGCTATGGAAGATTTGAGAGTAAAAAATATGCTTAAAAATAATAAGTTATCAAAAGCAATTAGTGAAGTTAGTTGGTATGAATTTAGAACAATGTTATAGTATAAAGCAGATTGGTGTGGAAGAACTATCGTAGTTGCTCCAACTAATTATGCTAGTAGCCAACTATGTTCAGAATGTGGTTATAAGAATATTGATGTAAAAAATTTAGCGTTGAGAAACTGGATTTGTCCGAACTGTGGTGCAAATCATGATAGAGATGTAAATGCAAGTAAAAACTTAGAAAAATTGATAGCATAGGCTATTAGTAATAATGAGGTTGGAATGACCTTGTAAGCTTGGGTAAACTCGTTCTACTAGGAATATTGACCAAGAAGCTCCCACTTCCATAAGTGGAGAGTAGTTCACTGTATTGTATTAATTATTGGGGAGGAAGTTTAGATGAAATATGCTAAGATTAGAAAGTTAGATGTAACAAATGGTCCTGGAGTACGTACAACACTTTTTGTAAGTGGATGTACACATAACTGTGAAGGGTGTTTTAATAAAGAGCAACAAGATTTTAATTATGGAAATGAATTTACTAAAGAAATAGAAGATGAATTTATAGAATTAACTAAAAGTAGGCAGATAAAAGGTGTAAATATATTAGGTGGAGAGCCAATGCAACAAATTATGGATGATTATTTACTAAATCTTTTAAAAAGAATAAAAGCAGAGACAAATAAACCAATATGGTTATGGTCAGGATATAAGTTTGAAGAAATAATAACAAATCCTAAAAGATTAGAATTGTTAAAAGAAGTTGATATATTAATAGATGGAAAATTTGAATTAGATAAAAGAGATATAATGCTTAAATATAGGGGATCAGCCAATCAAAGGGTTATAGATGTAAAAAAGTCATTAGAAGAAGGAAAGATAATTGAAATACTTTAAAAGTAATGTATAAAAATTAATTATACTAATGAGTAGTAAAAAATATGAAGAAAGGAGTTATAATAAATGAAAAAAATAAAAAGATATATAGGGGTAATAGCTTTAATTATTACTATATCCTTAATGTTAATTGGTTGTGGTCAAGTAAAAATAAATAGTGAAGTTTCTATTAATATTGATGGAACTAGTAGTACTAGGTTGAAAATATATTATGATGATACTATAAATAAATTAGTAGATAATGATTTATTATCAAAGGTTATTAGTAAAATTAATAATAGTATCCCAAGTGAAGTTCATTTTGGAGATATAGTTAAATCAAAAGAAGAAAACTTAAATGTAGAAGAAGTTGAAATAAAAACTGATAAAGTTAAAATAGATGAAATAGACAATTTAAGTAATGATTATTTTACTGTAAAAGAAGTAAAAAATAAAGGCTTTATTACCAATAAATATATTATAACAATTAAATTAAAACATAGTGTAACTGATATTATTAGCAATTATATAAATAGCAGTATAAATAATAATATTGGTTTAAATTTAGGAAATTTAATAAATAAAAATATGGCTAACTTAATAGGGGATATTCCAGTAAATTTATCAATATCTATGCCAGTTAAAATAACAGATACAAATTCCAATGAAATAGTTAATGGTAAGATAATAAAATATTCATATACAATAAATGATTTAAACGAAAATAATAGCATAGTTATGGGATTTAATGTTCCTAATATACAAAATATTATTTTTATAATAGTAATAATTGTTATAGCAATTTTTGTATTATTAATTTATAGTAAGAAAAGAAAAAGAGAAAAGTAACTATATATTGATTTAAGTAAATTTGAAATGTTGGTATAATTATTAATATTAATGATTAAAAGAAGATTTAGTATTATAATAAAAGGGTTAAGGAGTATTACTTCCTTAACTTTTTTATTAAAAGTATGTCGTAGTATATAAAGTCATAGCAAAGAAATGTGGTGATTAGGTGTTAGCTCTTATAGGGATAAGGAAAAATGTAAATATTGAAATTAGGGAAATGTTTTCTTTAGGATTTAATAAACAAAAAAAGACTTTAGAAAGCTTAAAAGATATATATGAAGAAGTAGTAATTATAAGTACCTGCAATAGAACTGAAATTTATATATCAGGATGTTTAGGTGAAAAAGAGGATGTATTAAGAATATTTGAAATTTTAGAATGGGATTTATCACTTGCTGAACATATATTTTATTTGAAAGATTCAGAAGTAGCAAAACATTTAATGGAAGTAGTATGTGGGTTTCATTCAAAGATTTTAGGTGAGGATCAAATTTTAGGGCAGGTAAAGGATGCCTATGAGTTAAGTTTAGAGCATAAGGCTTTAAAGCAAAAGCTTTTAAAATTATTTGAAGAGGCAATAGCATGTGGTAAAAGATTTAGGTCAGAAAGTGAGCTATATAAAATACCAGTATCATCATCATCTATTGCTGTTAGCAAAGCAATTAGTTTTGGTTCAAAAAGTTTAATGGTATTAGGATATGGAACTATAGGAAACTTAGTGGTTAAATATGCATTGTCATCTAAGTTAGAAAAATTATATATAGTTGTTAGAAATAAAGAAAAGGTTAATGATATAAAGGATAGTAGGGTTACAGTATTGGATTTTAATGAATATAAAAATTTTATAAATGAGGTAGATTCAATTATTAGTTGTACTTCATCACCACATATTTTAATTCAAAAAAATTATATTAATGATTATGGAAATGATATATTGTTAATTGACTTAGCACTTCCAAGGGATATTGATGAACAGACAAGTAAAATTTCAAGAGTAACACTGCTAGATATTGATGAAATAAGTAAATTAGATTTAGGTAATAAAAATTTAAGAAAATTAGAAATGAATAAACATAAATACATAGTTAATGAATATTTAAATGATTTTATAAATTGGATGAAACTTAGAGAAATTACATATTATATAAAAAAAATTAGAAATACAGAAGAAGTTATTATTAAAGAACGAAGTAAATCATTTGAACATAAGTGTAAAAATAAAGAAGATATAATGTTGGCAAATAAATTAATAAAAAGTACAGCTGATTATTATGTAAATAAGGCAATTTCAGTATTAAAAGAAGAAAAGTTAAAAGGGCGTGAGGAAGAATGTCTAGAGATATTACAAAAGATATTTATGGAGACTTAAACTATGCGCCTATAACACTATTTGGAAATAAGCTTAATGTTGGTATTATAGGTGCTGGAAGAGGTGCATTAATAAAAACAAGAAATTTTTATAATAAGGGAAGTAATATTGAAGTATTAGCATTAGAATTTTTAGATGATTTTTATGAGCTTGATACAAATCGCGTAAAGCTTATAAAAGGGTGTTATAAAACGCAATTTATAAAAAATAAACATATTATAATAATTGCTGTTAGTGAAAGTGAATTAATAAATAAGATAAAATTAGATTGTGAAAATCACCATAAAATTTATATTAATTCTGCCAAATTCAATGAAGGAATGGGGGTAATACCTGTAAGTAGGGAAAGTAAATATATTTCAGCTGCAATAAATACAAAGGTAGGAAACCCAAGGGGAGCTGTGTTAGTAGCAAATTTAATAACAGAGTATATTTTTGAATTAGATGAATTTATTAAATTAAGTGGTGAAATACGAAATAATTTAAAGTTTGAAGAAAAAACAAAAGATAGCTTATTAAAATTTATTAATAGTAAAGATTTTAAGTTCTTTTATGATAAAAATAAGATAATAAATGTGCTTAAATTATTTTATGATGATAATATAGTTAATAAAATAAGCTCCTTAAGAAAGGAAGAGTAATAAATATGGAATTAATTTTAGCTACAAGAAAAAGTGCTTTAGCTCAAACTCAAACTCAAAGGGTAATGAAGTTATTAAAAGAAAAAAGTGGTGTTGATAGCAAAAAGTTTTTAGTAGTAACTGAAGGAGATAAGAGGCTTGATGTATCATTAAATAAAATAGGTGGAAAGGGATTATTTACAAAGGAGATAGAAATTGCTTTATTAGAAAATAAAGCACATGCAGCAATTCATTCAATGAAGGATGTTCCATATGAAATGGGAAAACATTTTGAATTAATAGCAATGCCTGAAAGAGAAGATGTTAGAGATGTCTTAGTTTGTAGAAATGGATTAAGGCTTGAAGAGTTAAAAAAAGGAGCTATTATTGGTACAAGTAGCATAAGAAGAGCTGCACAGATAAAAAATATAAGAAATGATTTAAATATAGTTCCTATAAGAGGAAATGTTGGAACAAGATTAGAAAAAATGAAAAATGAAAATATGGATGGAATTATCTTAGCTGCCGCTGGATTAAAAAGATTAGGAATGGAAGATATAATCACAGAGTATTTAAATCCAGAAATATTTGTTCCAGCTGTTTCACAAGGAGCACTTGGAATTGAGTGCTTAAAAAATGGAGAATATAACGACTATTTTAAATCTTTAGACAATAAAGATGTAAGGGTTACAGTTGAAGCTGAAAGAAGCTTTATGAGGGAATTAAATGGAGGATGTCATAGTTTAATAGGTGCATATACAACTATTGAAGGAAATGATTTATACATTATTGGAACATATGAAGTTAATGGTGTAATAGTTAAAAAAGATATCTTAGGAAATAAGGAAGATAATATTGAATTAGGAAAAAAATTAGCTCAAAAAATATTAATGGGACAATAAAAACAAAAGAAGGTAGGAATTAAATATGAATGGAAAAGCATATATTATAGGAACTGGACCAGGAGATGAAGAATTATTAACAGTAAAAGCTATAAAAGTATTAAATAGATGTACAGCAGTACTTTATGATAGATTAGTTTCTAATAATATTTTAAATTACTTAAATGATGATTGTTTAATATATTATTGTGGAAAAGAACCAGGTGCTCATTACAAAACACAAGAAGAAATAAATGAAATGATAGTTAAACTTGTTAAAGAAGGACATATAGTTGGTAGAGTTAAGGGAGGAGACCCTTATGTTTTTGGAAGAGGGGGAGAGGAAGTTATTGCCCTTGAAAAGGAAAAACTAAAGTTTGAGGTTATTCCAGGGATTACATCACCAATAGCAGTATTAAATTATGCTGGTATACCAGTAACTCATAGAGGAATTGCACAAAGCTTTCATATTGTAACTGGAATGACTGGGACAAATGAAAAAATTAATTGGAAGGCTTTAGCTCAAGAAAAAGGAACATTAGTATTTATGATGGGCCTTGAAAATATAGAAAGAATAGTAGCAAATTTAATTGATAATAAAAAGCATGTAAAAACTCCTGCTGCTGTAGTAATGAGAGGAACATCTTCTAAGCAAAGAAAGGTAATAGGAAATTTGGAAAATATTATCCAAAAAGTAAGAGAAGCTAATTTAAAATCACCATGTATAATTGTTATAGGTGATGTTGTAAATTTAAATAAAGAATTATCATGGTATGAGGAAAAACCTTTGTTTGGTACTAATATTTGTATAACAAGGTCAAGAGAACAAAGTTCTGAATTGAAAAGTTCATTAAGAGATTTAGGGGCTGAAGTAACAGAAATTAATTCTATTAAAATTAAATCAACAAAGGAAAATTTAAAAGAATATTTAAATAAAATACCAGAGTATGATCATATAATTTTAACATCAGTAAACGGTGTAAATAATTTCTTTGATTTTTTAATTGAAACAGGATATGATGTTAGAAATATAAAAGCTAAATTTTCAGTTGTAGGAAAGGCAACTAAAAATGCATTAATAAGCAAGGGAATTCAACCATTTATTATGGCAAGAGAATTTGTAGGCGAAGGATTATTTAAAGCATTATCACCATATTTATCATCAGGGGAAAAGGTACTTTTACCTTGTTCATCAAGTAGCAGAACTTATTTATATGATGAAATAAGCTCATTAGGATTACATGTAGATAGAGTTCATACTTATGATACTGTTTGTGGAAGTGTAAAAAATAAGAAAGTGTTTGACGAAGTAGATTATGTATTATTTACAAGTCCTAGTACTGTAAATAATATGATTGATATGTTAGGGATTGAAGCTATAAGAAAAAAGAAACTTATTGCAATAGGACCGCAAACAGCAAAAGCGATTAAGGATAGAAATATGGAGTGTTTTATATGTAAAAAGCATTCTCAACAAGGATTCCTTAGTGAAATAGTGGAGTTTAAGGAGAGATTAGAAAATGTTTAGAAGAGGAAGAAGATTAAGAACAAATTCTGTAATAAGAAGTTTAGTAAGAGAAAATTCTTTAAGTACAGAGGACTTTATTTATCCTGTATTTATAGTTGAAGGTAATAATATAAAAAGAGAAATAAGGTCTTTAAAAGGGAATTATCATTGGTCTGTTGATAAATTAGAAGAATTGGTTAAGGAATTAAATGAAGCTAAAGTTAAGTCAGTAATTTTATTTGGAATTCCAGAACATAAGGATTGTGTTGGAAGTGAAGCTTATAATGATGATGGAATAGTTCAAAAAGCAATTAGAAAATTAAAGGAACTAGATAGCAATTTATACATTATAACTGATGTTTGTATGTGTGAATATACTAATCATGGCCATTGTGGAATATTAAGTAATAACAATGTTGATAATGATAAAACATTAGTATATTTAGGTGAAATTGCTTTATCACATGTAAAAGCAGGAGCAGATATGGTGGCTCCTTCAGATATGATGGATGGAAGAATAGGATATATAAGAGAAGTCTTAGATAAAAATGGATTTGAAAATATACCTATAATGAGTTATGCAGCTAAATATTCGTCAGCATTTTATGGGCCTTTTAGAGAAGCTGCAGGTTCTGCACCGAGTTTTGGAAATAGAAAGGGATATCAAATGGATCCAGCAAATTCTAGAGAAGCAATAGCTGAAATAGAGGCAGATTTAAATGAAGGTGCAGATATAATAATGGTTAAACCAGCAATGTCATACTTGGATATAGTAAAGGAAGCTAGAGAAAAAATTAATGCACCTATATGTGTTTATAATGTTAGTGGTGAATATGCAATGGTTAAAAATGCAGGAGAAGTAGGATTAATTAATGAAAAGTTAGTTGCATTAGAAATGCTTTTATCAATGAAGAGAGCTGGTGCAAAGATGATAATCACTTATTATGCTTTAGAGGCAGCTAAATGGCTTAAGGAGGATGAAATATAATGTCTAATAGAGAAATATTTGAAGAATCAAAAAAATATATGCCAGGGGGAGTTAATTCTCCAGTAAGAGCATATAGAGATATGGGAATAGATCCTCCAGTAATGAAGTCAGGAAAAGGTGTAATATTAACAGATGAAGATGGAAAAGAATATATAGATTTTGTTCTTGCGTGGGGACCTATGATTTTAGGTCATTCTAATGAAGAGGTAGTAACTGCAATTAAAGAAATATCTGAAAGTGCAATTGCTTTTGGTACACCAACAGATTTAGAACTTAAAATGAGTAAATTTATATGTGAAGAAATGGATAATGTTGATATGGTTAGGTTTGTAAACTCTGGTACAGAAGCTACTATGAGTGCTATAAAGCTAGCTAGGGGATATACAGGGAAAAATAAAATAATTAAATTTGCTGGATGTTATCATGGTCATTTTGATGGCTTTTTAGTTGAGGCTGGTTCAGGAGTATTAACAGAAGGAATAGCTGGATGTTTAGGTATACCAAATGATAGTATTAAAAATACATTAGTTGGTGTATATAATGATATGGAACAAGTTAGATCTTTATTTGAAGCATATGGAGATGATGTTGCAGCTGTAATTATTGAGCCTGTTGCAGGAAATATGGGAGTTGTTAAAGCTGAAAATGAGTTTATGGAAACATTAAGAGTATTATGTGATGAATATGGTTCATTATTAATATTTGATGAGGTTATGAGTGGATTTAGAGTTGCATATAAAGGAGCTCAAAGTTTATTTAACGTTAAACCAGATTTAATTACTTATGCAAAAATAATAGGGGGAGGACTTCCTTGTGGTCTTTATGGTGGAAGACGTGACATAATGGAAAAACTATCTCCTGTTGGTGGAGTATATCAAGCAGGAACAATGTCAGGTAATCCAGTAGTTATGGCAGCTGGAATGGCAACTTTAAATATATTAAAAGCAAATCAAGATATTTATGAGCATATAAATAAATTAGGTGAAAAACTTCAAAATGGAATTGAAGAAATTGCAAGAGAAAAAAATGTTAAATTAACAGTTAATAGAGTTGGAGGAATGATGACAGTATTCTTTACTGACAGAAATCCAGTAAGAAGTTATGATGATGCAAAAAGCTGTGATTTAGAAATGTTTAAAAAATATTTCTTGCATATGAACAAGAATGGATTTAATATACCACAATCTCAATTTGAATCAATGTTCTTAAGTGCAGTTCATACTGAAGAACATATAGATAAATTCTTAGAAACATTTAAAAGATTTCAACCATAATGGAAGTAAATAGTTAGTAGTCTTTAGATAGTTAAGAGTTAATAGTTGAGGAGGAAACTCCTTATGGAATTTCAAAAAAATATTATAAATTCAGCATAAGCAGAATTTATTCATTAACTATAACTATTAAACTAAAAAAAGGTGGGGGATTTTATGAGTAAAGCAATAGTTTTAGTTGCATTTGGAAGTGCGAATTTAGAGGGAATTAAACAAAGTATAGGATTATTAGAGCAGGATTTAAATGAATATTTTGCTGGAGAGTATACAGTACTTAAGGCATTTACATCAAATAAAATAATTGAGCTTTTAAAAGAAAGACATGATTATGTTATTCCTCATTTAAGTAAGGCATTATTTAACTTAGTTAACCAAGGATATGAGGAAGTTATAATACAGCCATTACACATAATGAGTACTAGTGATATAAAACGTATCGAAGAAGTAGTTGATGAATATAAATATTCTATGAAGAGAATAGTGATTTGTAATACTTTATTTTCTGATGAAGAAGAAGTTCTAATAAAAGAAAGTAATGAAATAGCAAATATAATTTGGGATGATTCAGAGAAAAATGATATATTGTTAGTTGGACATGGATCTAAGAAAAACTCAAATAAAATATATGATGTTATTACAGAAGCTGTGAGAAATAAGTCTAATAAAAAAGTTTATTTAGCAACTTTAGAGGGTGAAAAAACTTTAGATTTGGCAATTGAAGAAATATTAAAAGATGACACTAAAAAATTAACTTTAAAGTCTTTATTTATAATTCCAGGAAAGCATGTAATTGATGACATATTAAATAGTAATGATTCGTGGAGCGAAAAAATAAAATCTAAGGGTATAGAAATAACTATTGGTAAAAAGTCATTGTTACAATATGAAAAAATAAGAGAAATGTATATTACAAAAATAAATAACGTTATTAGAAATATTAAATAAAAATAATGAGCTCTAGATAAAGTATGTTAATTTATCTAGAGCTTTTCTTATAAATAAAGTTAAAAATGTTGACAAATATAATGGGAATTTAGTAATATAACTAAAGAAAAAATTGAAAAAAAATATCAATTGAAATAAAAAATCAATTAAACCAAAAGAAGAGGAGCATACAAAATGAAGAAAAGTAAAATTATAAAAAAGCTAATTGTTATGGGACTTTTAGTTGGAACAATAGCATCTATTGGATGTGGGAATGTTACCACAAAAACAGAAGAGAATAATGGAAATGATGAAATTGTAATAAATCATGAATTAGGAACTACTATTTTAGAAGAAACACCAGAAAATATAGCAGTATTAGAATTGTCATTTTTAGATTCATTATATAACTTAGATATAGATCCAATAGCAATTGCGGATGATAATGATCCAAAAAAAGTAAGTGATGTTACTGAAGGTGAATTAGTAGATTATACTTCAGTAGGAAAGCGTATGGAACCTAGTTTAGAAGAACTAAGTATGATGGATTTAGATTTAATAATTGCAGATGTAAGCAGACATAGTGAAATATATGAAGATTTAAATAAAATAGCACCAACCATAGTATTAAAAAGTATAGACTCAAGTTATGAAGAGTATAAAGAAAATTTTAAAACTATAGCAAAGGCTGTTGGTAAAGAAAATGAGGCGACTGAAAAAGTAGAAGAAATAAAAGAGTTTTTATCAGAAGTAAGTAAATTGTCACAAGAAGTTGTTGAAGGAAAAACAGTATTAACAGTGTCACCTAAAAATGATGCCTATACAGCACATACTTCTAGTTCGTTTGTTGGTCAAGTTTTAGAAAAAGCAGGATTTGTAAATGCAGTACAATCAGAAGAATTTGAACAATCACTTTCATTAGAGCAATTAGTAGAAATTAATCCAGATATTATTATATATATGAGAGATGATAAAGATAAGACAATATATAGCCAATGGAAAGATACAGAATTATATAATTCATTAGATGCGGTTAAAAATGATCAAGTATTTACTACTGTGGCAAGAGGTCCTTGGACTCAATATAGAGGATTTATATCAGTTAAGACAATAGTAAATGAAGTTGAGGGTTGGTTATTAAACAAATAGATAATAGATAGTTAAGGAAGTGAGGCATGTGGAAAGACTAGAAAAAAATAAGCTTTCGATATTTATTGGAGTAGGTGTAACTTTATTAATAACCCTCCTGTTAATAGATATGTTGGTTGGAATGAGTGATGTGGGACTAAAAGATATACTGAAAACTTTTATAAGTTTTGATGGAAGTAAGGAAGCTTTAATAATTAAAACAATAAGATTTCCACGTGGATTACTTTGTATTTTAGTTGGTGCATCAATGGCTCTAGCAGGACTTTTTATACAAAATATAACAAGGAATCCAATTGCATCTCCTAAGGTATTGGGAGTAAATGCTGGAGCAACATTAGCAGTAGTAATTATTATGGTATTTTTCCCAGAGGATAAATATAATATAAGGATTTTAGTGGCATTTTTAGGGGCTGGAGTAATTAGTATAGCAGTACAGTTAATAGGTAGAGTAAGAAATTTATCGCCTCTTAAAATAACACTTGTTGGGATAACAATTCAAATGTTTTTAGCTTCAGTAACTAAAGCAATAATGTTGTTTAATGATAGTAAAACATCAGAGTTAGTATTTTGGATGGTAGGGGCAGTACATCAGGCTCAATTTACACATGTTATTGCCATATTACCTTGGTTTGTGATAGCAATAATTTTAGGGCTAATAATATCAAAGTCTATGGATGTATTAAAAATGGGGGATAGAATAGCAATTAGCCTGGGAGAGAATATTAATAGAACTAAGTTTATAGGTTTATTGGTTGTGATTATTTTAGCAGGATCATCTGTGGCTGTAGCAGGACCAATATCCTTTTTAGGATTAATTACACCACATATAGTAAGTAAAATGAAGGTAAATAATTTTAGAGGTAGTTTTATTTTATGTGGAATATATGGAGCAAATTTATTACTATTATCAGATATAGTTTCTAAGTTAATAAAATATCCGTATGAATCACCGGTTGGCATAGTTACTTCATTTTTAGGGGCTGTATTTTATATATTTATTGCAAGTAGAGAAATTAAGAGGGGTGGAGCTGTTGAAAAATAAAAATAATATTATAATGATAACAGCAACAACTTTGATTATTGCTATATCTATTATAAGTTTAGCGTTTGGAAGTAAAATATTAAATATTATTGAATTAAAAGAAGCATTATTTAATAGTGAAACTTCAAAATATGGATTTATAGTTTATGAGTATAGAATTCCAAGAATACTAATTTCAGTAATGGCAGGAGTAGCTTTATCAATTGCAGGGGCTATATTTCAAGGAGTACTTAGAAATCCTTTGGCATCCACAGATATACTTGGTATTGGAAAAGGAGCTGGATTTTTTGCTTGCATTGTATTAACAATACCAATAGGTAAATATATATCGTTGCCTTTTGCTGCTATATTAGGTGGATTATTAGTAGGGGTAATATTGTATTTATTAACTAAAAGGGTTGCTTTTAAAGGTACAAATATAATAATAATGGGTGTTGCAATTAGTGCATTATTTGATGCTGGAATACAATACTTAAATATAAATAGTAAAGGCAATATTCAAACAGTTCTTTTATGGCTTACAGGAAGTGTATGGGGAAGAGGCTGGGATGAAGTTAAAATACTAATGCCATTTATAATAATATTTATACCATTAGCTATTTTTATGTCAGATAAAATAGATATTTTATCATTAGGAGATAATGTTGCAACTAATTTAGGAGAAAAAGTTAATGAGTTGAAATTATTTTTGTTATTTATAGCAATAGTACTTACTGCTAGCACTGTAAGCGTAGTAGGAACTATAGGTTTTGTAGGATTAATTTCTCCACATATTGCAAAGAATTTAGTTGGATATAAGCATAAGTTAGTAATACCTTTAAGTGGAATTATAGGTGGAATAATATTAGTTACTGCTGATTTAATAGGAAGAACAATGTTTGCACCTGTAGAAGTTCCTATAGGAATAGTTACATCAATAGTTGGAGCACCTTATTTTTTATATTTATTGATAAGAAGAAAAGCAATTAAGTAATTATATAAGGCCTAGATAAAAGAAAGAATATATAAGTTGAAAGTTATTAATGATAATAAAAAGGAAGTGTAATCTTACTATGAGTTTAGATATTAAGAATCTAAAATTAGGATATGAAGAAAAGATAATTATAAATGATATTACTATATCTATACCAAAAGGTAAAATCACTATGCTTATTGGAGCTAATGGATGTGGTAAATCAACTTTATTACATGGAATGAGTAGGCTACTTAAGCCTATAAGTGGAGAGGTTAGTTTAAATGGTGTATCGGTACATGAATATAAACCTAAAGAATTTGCTAAAAAGTTAGCAATATTAGCACAAGGGCCTATTGCACCAGAAGGAATAACTGTAAGAGAGCTTTGTTATTTTGGAAGAAATCCCTATAAAACAATCTTTGGAAGTAGAACAGTTGAAGATGATGATATGGTGGATTGGGCAATAGAGGCTACTGGGATGAAGGAATTTGAAGGAAGAATGTTGGATTCTTTATCTGGAGGACAAAGACAACGTGCTTGGATTGCTATGGCACTTACACAAGGGACAGATATACTTTTGCTAGATGAACCAACTACTTATTTAGATTTATCACATCAAATTGAAGTTTTAGAATTGCTTAAAGAATTAAATAGAAAGTTTGGTAAAACTATAGTAATTGTACATCATGAATTAAATCAAGCAGCTAAGTATGGCGATAATTTAATATGTATGAAAAGTGGTAAGGTGTACTCTACTGGAACTGTAGATAATGTGTTTAATGAAAAAATGTTAAAAGAGGTTTTTGGAGTAAATGCAATAATTATTGATGATCCAATAAGTAATAGACCTATGTGCATACCAATGTAGTATTTAAAATTATATAAGAGTTACTAAGAGGCTTTTAGTGTTGCATTAAAGAAATAGATTACTATTGCTTTTAAAGTAAAAGTGAGTATTAACGAAATTTTTTCGATAATACTCACTTTTTATTCATATATTTTAAAAATGGAACACTTATTATTTATACAATATATAATAAATTAGTCTAATCTATTAACAATTTTAATAAGGGTTTCAAGTTTTTCTGTTGAAATTATTCTTTCATTACATTCATCACTATTTAAACATATATAAAATCCTAAAGACTTATAATCATCTTGATTTTTAGGTTTACAAATTGGAGAAACAAAACCTACTTCAGCACTATTTCCAATATGATTACAAAGAGTACATATGTTGCTACTATTAGGCTTTGATTCAGTAAGTCTGCAAGACATTCCTAATAGATTTCCATTCAAATTATAAGTAATAAGAAGTTTTTTTGTTGCTTCATCAATCCAACCTAAATATACAAGCTTTTTATCTTTAATATCTAAGTTAGGAATTTTAAGTTTCTTTTCCTTTTTGAATATTTTAACAAGTTGATTTTTTGTTATGTTTTCCATGCCAAAAACATATATGTTTAAATCATTTAAATATATATCTATATGGAGAGGAGTTGTTATTTTTGAAATATTAAGTATTTCTTTTTCGCCTTCAGATAATTTATCAAAGCAAGATAAGATTTTATCTTGAGCAATTAATTTACTAACATTTATTATATTAGGATCTGAGCAGTTTATAAAAGTATTATTTAAATCAAATAGGCATCTTTTTATATAATTAAATTGTTGTTTTTTTATAAAGGATTTCATTAATATTCACCTCATTTATAAGTATTATAATATTTTAAGTATTTACAAATAAAAATGTGAATATTAATAAATTGAATTAATATTCACATAAATTTTAACGTAACCATCATGTTAATAATTGTAATTAACAATAAGTAGAATATCATATTTGAACTAAAGTATTCAAACTAATAAATATATCTGTAATGATTATGAGCATATTTGTTTTTGATTAAAAATTATTTTTCGAATGCTTTTTTCTGATAAAAAATATTCCTTAGATAATTCACTTATAGATAAGCCTTTGATATATTTTTCATATATTTCAATATTTCTTTCCTTAAGTATATTTTTTATACCACTTTTTTCACCCCAAGATTTTTTATTATCATTTTTTCTAGGGATATAAAGGTATTCTCCATCTACATAATTTTGAATTATTTCAATAATTTCTTGTGGTAACACATCTATAGCTTTAACATATTTCATATCTTTACTCCTTATTTTAAAAAATAAAATTAAAGGCAAAGAATATTAAAAAATTCATGTGTTACAGAACCTAAGATTATTCAACTAAATTATTAACTGATTAGGCTCCAAACAAAGCTTAGCTGAATTTTTATATAGTCTTTGCAAGGAGCAAGTTGATTTAAAAATGAATTTAAAATCCATTAAGATCACCTCCTAAATATATTTTAATCTATGTTTAATTTTTTTCAAAAATAATTTATATTATAATTTATCAAAGTAAGTTTATTTATTAATAAAATAATTATAAAAGTAAATTAGAATTAATTTTAATTTACTATAATTTTAGTTAAGTGTTAATTTTAATATTAAAATGAATTGATTATAACAAAAAGTAAAATTTTTGTTGTTAATTTGCGATAAAGTGATATTTTCAATTGAAAAAGAGTTTAAAAAGTTGTATCATATATAATTGTGATAAAATTTAAGGAGAATGAGGTGAGGAAATGTATAGAAAAGAAATTGATAATTTAGTGCATTCAGCAGAAGTTAAAATTGGCTTATTTAATAAGAGTGTACCTAAATATTTAACATCTGCATTCCTAGGAAGCTTTTTTGTAAGTTTAGGAATAATGTTAATTTATTCAATTGGTGGAATAATGCATCATGCAGGAGCTGAAACTTATAAAATACTAATGGGAGCATGCTTTGGAGTTGCTTTAAGTTTAGTATTTATGTGTGGTGGAGATTTATTTACAAGTAATGCAATGATAATGACTATTGGTGCATTAGAAAAGAAAGTATCATGGTTAGATGCACTTAAAATTTGGGTTGCAGTTTGGATTGGTAACTTATTAGGTGGTGTTGTAGGAGCATTACTATATGTTAATGCTGGAGTTGCAAGTGGTAAGAGTGAATACATTGGAGAATTTATAGTAAATAATGTAGCAACTAAAATGAATACACCAGGAATGGAATTATTTTTAAGAGGATTATTATGTAACGTTTTAGTTTGTCTTGCAACATGGATGTGCTATAAGCTTAAAGAAGAAACTTCAAAGTTAATAATGATTTGGTGGTGTTTATTTGCATTTATAACTGCTGGATTTGAACATAGTGTAGCTAATATGAGTTTTTTAACTATGGGATTATTATTACCTCATGGTGCTGATGTTAGTATTATGGGAATGGCTCATAACTTACTTTGGGTTTCATTAGGTAACTTTGTAGGTGGAGTATTATTTGTAGGTTTACCTTATTACTTTATAACAAAAGAAAAATAAAAATTTATTTGTATAAAAATGACAGGTATTAAAGTAGCTGTCATTTTTATATTGAAAATAAGTTTAGATAATTCAAAATTAATATATGGTATTGACAAACAATAATTATTAAATAATAATAAAGATGAAGATAAATTATTATAATTAACGGAGGATGAAAAAATGAAAGCATTTGTTGATGAAAATGTATGTATTAGTTGTGGATTATGTGAAGGAGTATGTTCAGATGTATTTTCACTAGACACAGGTGTTGCAGTTGCAACTGAAGAAGTTTCAGCTGAAAATGAAGATTTAGTAAGAGAAGCTTGCGATGGATGTCCAGTAGAAGCTATTTCAATAGAAGAATAATATATAATTAAATAAAAAAGTAAGGAGAAATAAGGCTATGTCAAAAGTGTGTTTATGTAGAGGAATAACTGAAGAGCAAATTGTTGAAGCTATAAAAAATGGAGCATCTTCTTTTGAAGAAGTTAAGGAAGAAACTGGTGCTGGAGCCGGTGGATGTCGTGGCGGAAGATGCAAATGTAATATAGAATTATTAATTGAAAATAATAAATAATTAAGAGATGGACAAATTCTATTAGAAGGTGTCCATCTTTTATATAAATTATTCAACTGTATAAATCCATCCTTCAGGTGCTTCAACATCACCAAATTGAATTCCACATAATATTCTATAAAGTTCTTTAGTTATAGGTCCTACCTCTGTTTCACTATAAAATACATGAAGTTTACCTTTATATTCTATTCCACCAATTGGAGTGATAACAGCAGCTGTTCCACAAGCAGCAGCTTCTTTAAATTGATCAAGATAATCTATAGGAATTTCCCTTTCATATATAGGCATATGAAGGTACTTTTCTGAAATTTCCATTAATGAATATTTTGTGATACTAGGTAGCACAGAAGGTGATAGTGGTGTAACAAATTCATTATTTTTAGTTATACCAAAGAAATTAGCAGCACCAACTTCTTCTATATTAGTTCTAGTTGCAGGATCAAGGTAAATACAATCAGCAAAGCCTCTATCAGCAGCTATTTTATGTGGTTGCATTGAAGCAGCATAGTTACCTCCAACCTTTTGACCGCCAGTACCATGAGGTGCAGCTCTATCATAATCAGCAACTGTAAAATTACAAGGAGTAAGTCCATCTTTAAAATAAGCACCTACAGGTACGCAAAATATACTAAATATATACTCAGGTGCAGGTTTAACACCAATATTATCTCCAACACCAATTACAAATGGTCTTATATATAATGTACCACCAGTTCCATATGGAGGAACATAAGCTTCATTAGCTTTAACTACTTGAATACAAGCATCTATAAATTTTTCTTCAGAAATTTCAGGCATTAATAATTTTCTAAGGCTTGAATTAAGTCTTTGAGCATTTTTATTAGGTCTAAAAAGTTGAATTTTACCATCCTTTGTTTTATAAGCTTTTAATCCTTCAAAGCATGCTTGACCATAATGAAGAGCACATGATGCTTCACTTATTTTAAGCATATTATCTTCAGTTAAGTGTCCATCATCCCATTTTCCGTCTTTCCAGTTAGAAATATAACGGAAGTCAGTTTTAATGTATTCAAACCCCAAGTTATTCCAATCGATATTTACTTTTTTAGTCATGTAAATCGCCCCTTTTTATTTAGTAATATTAAATAAATTAAATTGAAATAATTAATATATATCTTAATTATTAATTTTACCACTAATACAAAAAATCTTAAATAGATTATAGTGAAATTATGGGGAAATTATTAGTTTGTATAAAAAGTATAAATTTTGTGGTATAATATTTATTGAAATAGTAAATAATAGTACTTTAAATTAACAGTATATAGGAGGTTGGGTATGACAAAAGAAGTAATAAATACTAATAATGCACCAGAAGCAATAGGTCCATATTCACAAGGAGTTATAGTTGGAGATTTTGTTTATACATCTGGTCAAATCCCTTTAAATCCAGTAACAGGAGAATTGGTTACAGATATTAAATTAGCAACTAAGCAATCTATGGAAAATATAAAGGCAATTTTAGAAGAAGCAGGAACTTCATTAAACAACGTAGTAAAAACAAGTATATTTTTAAAGGATTTAAATGATTTTGAGGCTGTTAATGAGGTTTATGGAACTTATTTTATAGAAAATAAGCCAGCAAGAAGTTGTGTGCAAGTAGCTAAGCTACCTAAAGATGCAGTAATAGAAATAGAAGCAATAGCAGTGAAATAAATATAAATATAAATATTAAAAAAAGGTATTAAAAGCCTTTTTTATTTTTATTAATTATAGTAAATTATATAATTGAAGAATAGTATTATTGTATAAAATAATACTATTAATACAAAAGAGAAAATTCATTAAAGAAAGGAGTTTTTTATGAAAAAGAATAAGATAAAAGTTTTATCATTAGCTATTATTTCTTTATTTATTATGAGTTCATTTGTGGGATGTAATAATAAGAATAAATATGATACAACTATTAACTTTTTAAATTGGGGAGAAAATATTGCTGATGGATTAATTGAGGAGTTCCAAGAAAAGTATAATATTGGAGTTAATCAAATATTTGTTGATGACAATGAAGAAATGTATCAAGAACTTATATCAGGAAAAACTCAATATGATGTAGTTGTTCCAGGTGATTATTTAGTTGAAAGACTTATTGCAGAGGGTAGATTAGAAAAATTAGATAAGGATAATATACCAAATGCTTCTCAGCTTTCTGAAGATAATTTAAATAAACCATTTGATCCAGGCAATGTTTATTCATTACCTTATATGAATGGAACAATTGGAATAGTTTATAATACAGATATAATCAAAGAACCAGTTGATAGTTGGAAGGATATGTGGAACCCTGAATATAGAGATGAAATATTTGTGCTAGATTCACAAAGAGATGCTATTGGAATGGCATTAAAAATGTTGGGTTATCCTTTAAATAGTACAGATCCCGAACAATTAGAAAAAGCAAAAGAGGCATTAATTGAACAAAAAGAACTAGGAACAATTTATGGTGCTGATAATGTTAAGGATTTAATGATTTCTGGAGAAAGAGCTATAGCAATGATATGGTCAGGTGAAGGATTAAATTTAGCTGATGAATATGATTATTTAAAATATATCGTTCCTAAGGAAGGAGCAAACTTCTGGATAGATTCTTTAGCAATACCAAAGGGAACAAAAAATAAAGAAGCAGCTGAAGTTTTTATTAATTATTTATGTGACAAAGATAGTGCATATAGAATAGCTGATGAAATAGGTTATACAACTCCAAATAAAGAAGCTAAAGAAGAACAAGATGATAGTGTTAAAAATAATCCAGGTGCATATATGCCAGCAGAGGTAATGGATAAATGTGAAGGATATAAGTATTTAACTCAAGACGAACTTGAATTATATGATAATATATGGATGCAAGTAAAAGGTTAAAAATAAAATAATAAACTTTAAAAGTTAGTGTTTCCTTGTTTAAAACACTAACTTTTTTTTATGAATTTAAGATATAATATAGATAAAGTAAGAATATAAATTATGTTATAAAATGTATATTAAGATTTAATAATGAAAATATACTAGTAAGGAGAGATTAAATGGTAACAATTAAAGCTGTTGCAAAGGAAGCAGGAGTATCAGTAGGAACAGTTTCTAATGTAATAAACAATATACAGGTTAAAGCAAGTACAAAAGAAAAAGTAGAAGCAGCAATTAAAAAATTAAATTATGAACCTAATGTATATGCAAGAGGATTTAAAATAAATAAAACTAACACTATAGCACTTATTTTACCTACAATATGGAACCCATTTTTTAGTGAACTAGCTTACAATATAGAAAAGAATATTAAAAAGTTAGGAATGAAAATGATACTTTGTAATTCAGATAAAGATAGTAAATCTGAAATAGAATATATATCTATGGCAAAACAAAATAAAATGGATGGAATAATAGCAATAACATATAGCGATATAGATAAGTATGTTTCTGAAAAAATTCCATTTGTAAGTATTGATAGATATTTTTCTAAAAATATAACATATGTATCAAGCAACAACTTTGAAGGGGGAAGGCTTGCAGCAGAAAAACTTAGTGAATTAGGTTGTGAAAAAATTGCATATATAGGAAGAGGTTCAAAAATAAATAATGCAACACGAAAAAGAAAAGATGGATTTATAAGTTATTGTGAAGAAAATGGTATAAATTATGAAATTTGTGAACTTTTAGGTTCTGCTGAGGAATTTAATAAGATATTAGATAAATTTATAATTGATAATTTTAAAGATGATATAAAGATACAAGGTATTTTTGCTGTAACTGATGAACAAGCAATAGATTTTATAAATAAATTAGATAAATATAATATAAAGGTTCCACAAAAAGTCCAAGTGATAGGATTTGATGGAAGTAAATCATCAGTAAATGACACAATAAAAATATCAACTATTAGACAGCCTATTGAACTTATAGCAGAAAAAGCGGTTAATTCTTTAATAGATATTATAAATAATAAAAATACAGAAAAAGAAATAATTCTGCCTATTACATATATAAATGGAAGTACAACTAAAAGATAATTAATATATAATTATATGATTTTACATAAAATAAATTATAAAACTTATTTTATGTAAAATCATAATTTTTTTATAAAAACATATTGACGTAATTATGAAAACGTATTAAGATTATAAACATAAAAATGAAACGTTTCAAAAATCAAAAAATTATCCCAGGGGGGAATATTAAAATGAGTAAGAATTATAAAGAAATTAGTGAAAGCATTTTACAAGGCATAGGCGGAAAAGAAAATGTAGTTAGTGCGGCACATTGTGCAACTCGTTTAAGATTAGTTCTTAAAGATGATAAAAAAGCAGATGTTAAAGCAATTGAAGAAATTCCAGCAGTTAAAGGAAGTTTTAATACATCAGGGCAATTCCAAATTATTTTAGGTTCTGGTGTTGTTGATGAAGTTTATAAAGAATTTATAAAAATGGCTAATATTAAAGAAGGGAGTAAAGATGAGCTTAAAAAAGAGGCTGATAAAAAGTTAAATCCTGCACAAAGATTATTAAAATCGTTAGCAGATGTTTTTGTTCCAATATTACCTATATTAGTAGCAGCAGGTTTATTAATGGGAATAAATAATATCCTTACATCACAAGGATTATTTATTGAAGGAAAATCATTAGTTGAAGCATATCCACAATTTAAAGACTTAGCAGAATTAATAAATACTTTTGCTAATACTGGGTTTGCATTTTTACCAATATTCTTAGGGTTCTCAGCAGCTAAAGCTTTTGGTGGAAACCCATATTTAGGTGCTTGTATAGGTGCACTTATGATTCATTCAGATTTATTAAATGGATATAGTTATGGTGCAGCAGTTTTAGAAGGAACTGTACCAGTATGGAATATATTTGGTTTTACAATAGCCAAGGTTGGATACCAAGGAACTGTACTTCCAGTTTTAGCAGCAGCATTTGTACTAGCTAAAGTAGAAAAAACTTTACACAAAATAATACCTTCAGTATTAAATAATTTATTAACACCATTATTTACAGTATTTATAACTGGTATATTAACATTTGTTGTTATAGGACCTGTAATGAGAGTTTTTGGAGATGGAATAACATCAGGTTTATTATGGTTAATTAATACACTAGGGCCAATAGGTGGAGCAATATTTGGATTCTTATATGCACCAATAGTTATTACTGGTATGCATCATAGTTTTGTTGCTATAGAAACTCAATTATTAGCAGATATAGCAACTACAGGAGGGTCATTTATATTCCCAGTAGCAGCAATGTCAAATGTAGCACAAGGTGCAGCTGCATTATCAGTACTTTTAATATTAAGAAAAGATAATAAGATGAAGGGAATAGCTTCAGCATCTGGTATTTCAGCTTTATTAGGAATAACTGAACCAGCAATATTTGGTGTAAACTTAAAGTTACGTTATCCTTTCTTTGGAGCAATGATAGGTTCTGCAGTTGGATCAGGGTATGTAATGCTTACAAAAGTACTTGCAATATCTCCAGGGGCAGCAGGTTTACCAGGAATTATATCAATAAGACCTACATCTATAGTTAACTATATAATTGCTATGATACTTTCAATGGCAGTAGCAGTTATTTCAACTATTGTTATAGCTAAGGTTATGAATAAAAAACAAGCTGTTGAAAATCAAGAGCTTGCAGCATAAAATATTTTAGAAAAATAGGAGGAATTAGCATATGCTAATACCTTCTATTTTCTGATAGGTAAATAATTTTAAAATGGAAGATTAGGAGAAATTAATATGAAAGAATGGACAAGAGAAGAAAGATATAGAACAATATTAGAAGCATCAAATGAAGAACTAACTGAATTAAGAGATATAGTAAACAGTTGTCCATATAGACAAAAGTTTCATATTCAGCCTACAACAGGATTATTAAATGACCCAAATGGATTTTCTTATTATAATAATGAATATCATTTGTTTTATCAATGGTTTCCTTTAGGTCCTGTACATGGAGTAAAGCATTGGTATCATGTTTCTTCAAAAGACTTAGTTAATTGGAAAGATTGTGGTGTTGGTATAATTCCAACAGAACATTTTGAAAGTCATGGAGCATTTTCTGGTAGTGGTATAGCTGAAGATGATAAGTTATATTTATTTTATACAGGAAATACAAGAAATAAGGAATGGGTTAGAAATCCGTATCAATGTTTAGCCATAATGGATAAGGAGGGAAAAATAACTAAGAACAATGAAGCGATAATTAAGGACGTGCCAAAAGAGTATACAGATAATTTTAGAGATCCTAAAGTATTTAAAGATAATAATAAATATTATTGCTTAATTGGAGCAGAAAGAAAAGAAAATTTAGGCACTATAGTATATTATGAATCAGATAATTTAAAAGATTGGACATTTAAAGGAGAAATAAAAACAAGTTTCTTTGGCAATGGATTTATGTGGGAGTGTCCAGATTACTTAAAGTTTGATGATAAAGGAGTTCTTATATTTTCACCACAAGGATTAAAAGCAGAGGGAGATAAATATAAAAATATATTTCAATCTGGATATTTAATAGGAGAAAATATTGATTTTTCTAATGGAAAATTTAAACATGGAGAATTTACTGAATTAGATAGAGGATTTGATTTTTATGCACCTCAAACTATGACAGATGATAAAAATAGAAGAATATTAATTGGATGGATGGGATTACCTGAAATTGATTACCCTAGTGATAAAAATCAATGGGCTCATTGTTTAACTTTACCTAGAGAATTACAATTAGTTAATGGAAGATTAATTCAAAAACCAGTAAAAGAATTAGAGCAGCTTAGAGGAGAAAAGTTAGAATTTTCATATGAGTTAAATAATGAAGAAAAAGCAATAGAGGGATTTAATGAAAAATCCTATGAATTAATATGTAATTTCAATAATTTTAATGGTAAATATATAGGACTAAAATTAAGAAAAAGCATAAATGAAGAAACTGTATTTTATTATGATATAGAAAATAAAAAGCTTGTATTAGATAGAAGTAAGTCAAAAGAAAAATTTGCATTAGAATATGGAACACAAAGAAAGTGTAAATATGATAAGGATGAATTAAAGCTTCAAATATTTGTGGATATTTCATCTATAGAAGTATTTGTTAATGATGGAGAAGAAGTATTTACCTCAAGAATATTTACAGGTGATGAAAGTAATGAATTAAGCATTTTTGCTGATGGAAGTGCAAAAGCTGAAATGAAGGTATGGAAAATTAAATAAGATAAATATTTATAAAAGCCAAACTTTATGGAAAAATATAAGGTTTGGCTTTATTTTACTTTAAAAGAATTTATTAATGAAGCTTTATTTTGTAGAAAAAGCAATCCATATGGTATATAATATTTGTAAAGGAACAATGAGCTTAGGAGGAGATAACATGGATAAAATAATTGACTTTAATGAGCTTAAAAATAGAGTTAATGATAAAGATGTAGATCAATTTGAATCATATATTTATAGTTTATATTATAAAGTGGCTGAAGGAAAACTATCAATGGCTGAATTTTCAAGTCAATTAACGGAATATATGATGAAAAATAATATTTCACAAGATAAGTTTTTAAAGATGCAAACTAAACTTATGGAGAGATATGGTATAGACACTACTGGATTTGAAGAGCAATTAAAAAGATTAGGTTTAGATAATATTTCAACTGATCCTCAAGATTATGAAAAATTTAGAAGAACAGTGGGATTTCAAGAAAAGTATAAAGATAGACTTAAAGTAAAAGGTGCAACTGAATATAGTATAAAAAATGATAAAAATAATCTTACTATTCTTTTAGATCAAAATAATGTTATTTTAAAGAGTTCAGAAAAGATTGATTTAAGTGATAATGAATTAAATGAGTTTTTATGTTCATATAAAAAGACAGTAGAAGAAGAATTACTTAAGATTTCAATTTGTGAAGATACAAGAGAATATGATTACTAAAAATAGAAACAAATTTCTATTTATTTTGAACAAAAATTATGTATAATTAATAAGGGAATAGCCAGTTAAGAACAATAAGTTATTAATTAAGATTAAGGCAAAATTAAGTTAATAATTTATTGTTAGAAAATTTTAAATCACAAACTGGATATGCCCTTATTTTATTGTATATAAATAAATTTGTACATAAATATTACAATGATGGAGGACAAAAATGAGCGTTTTAACAGTTAAGAATATTAGCCATGGATTTGGTGATAGAGCAATATTTGAAGATGTATCATTTAGATTACTTAAGGGAGAGCATGTAGGTCTTATTGGAGCAAATGGTGAAGGTAAGTCTACATTTATGAATATAATAACAAGTAAGTTAATGCCAGATGAAGGTAAGGTAATTTGGAGCAACAGAGTTAGAGTTGGATATATGGATCAGCATGCTGAATTAGAAAAAGGTCTAACTATTAGAGATGTATTAAGAAGTGCATTCAAATATTTATTTGACATGGAAGCTGAAATGAATGATCTTTATAATAGAATGGGTGAAATGAATGAAGATGAAATGAATAAGGCTTTAGAAAGAACATCTGTTATTCAAGACATGTTAGATAATAATGGTTTTTATGTTATAGATGCTAAGGCGGAAGAAGTTGCTAAGGGGTTAGGTCTTTTAGATGTAGGACTTGATAGAGATGTAACTGAGCTTAGTGGTGGGCAAAGAACAAAAGTATTGTTAGGAAAACTTTTACTTGAAAATCCTGACATATTATTATTAGACGAGCCTACTAACTATTTAGATGAAGCTCATATTGAATGGTTAAAGAGATTCTTACAAGCTTATGAAAATGCATTTATATTAATATCACATGATATTCCATTTTTAAATTCAGTTATTAATTTAATTTATCATGTTGAAAATAAAAAGCTTACTAGATATGTTGGAGATTATTATGAATTCCAAAGAATTTATGAAGCAAACAAGGCACAATTAGAAGCAGCATATGAAAGACAACAAGCAGAAGTTGCTCAACTTAAGGATTTCGTTGCTAGAAATAAAGCAAGAGTTGCAACTAGTGGGATGGCAAAGGCTAGACAAAAGAAGCTAGATAAGATGGAAATGATTGAGCTTGCAGCAGAAAAACCAAAGCCAGAATTTAATTTCTTAAAAGGAAGAACTTCAGGTAAGGTTATATTTGAAACTAAGGATTTAGTAATTGGATATAATGAGCCATTAACTAAGCCTCTTAATCTTTATATGGAAAGAGGACAAAAGATTGCTTTAGTTGGAGCAAATGGTCTTGGTAAGACTACTCTTTTAAAGAGTTTAATGGGATTAATTCCTTCATTAAGTGGAGAAGCTAATTTAGGTGAATATCAACAAATTGGTTACTTTGAACAGGAAATTAAGGAAGCTAATTATAATACTTGTATTGAAGAGGTATGGGAAAAGTTCCCTTCTAAAACTCAATATGAAGTAAGATCAGCTCTTGCTAAATGTGGTTTAACTACTAAGCATATTGAAAGTAAGGTATGTGTATTAAGTGGAGGAGAACAAGCTAAGGTTAGATTATGTAAGCTTATTAATGAAGAAACAAATATCTTAATCCTAGACGAGCCTACTAACCATTTAGATGTTGAAGCTAAAGATGAGCTTAAGAGAGCTTTAAAGGAATATAAGGGAAGTATATTACTAGTATGCCACGAACCAGAGTTCTATAAGGATGTTGTAACAGATATTTGGAGCTGTGAAGAATGGACATTGAAAATATGCGGTTTCACAAAAAAAGAATGCTAAGAACATATAAAAAGTCACTGATAATAGTGACTTTTTATACATACATGATATAGGTAGTTTATGGAGGGACAAGGCAAAGGTATGAATGTTAAAGATCTATGTAATGAAAAGTTAAGAGAAATAGTTGAAGAATATTATGAAAATAATCTTACGGTTAAAGCTCTGTTGGAAAAGCATAAGGTTAAATATGTTTCTAACTTTATACAAAGTATAACGTTATATACTGATGAAGAATGCGAAGTATGTGGTAGTAAAGTAAAATATGAGTTAAAAAGTAGAACATATTGTAACTCAATTAATAATTTGAAAAAAATTTGTTCAGTTTGTTATCATGATGGAACGGATAATTGTTATTGTAAGACCTGTTTAGAGCATAGGAGAGTTGAGAAGGAAAGAGAGCAAGAGGAAAAGCGTAAAATTGTTAGTGAAGCATTTGCTAGAAAACCAATTGATTTATGTGAGATGAATATTAAGGAATTACTTTTTATTGGATTACTAAAAGATAGAGGAATTGTATATAATATTGGAGTATTAGCAGAAAAAGACTATTTTAAAAATACTCATTCATTTATAGAAGATAGTATGCAATTTCTTAAGGATATGTTAAATAATGGTGTGATTAAAGTTAATCTTGATGAGAGTGATTTAAAGTATTTTATAATAAAAGAGAATAAATCAATAAGTTATTATCCTTATTTATTATCATATTGTTTAAATTTAGATAGTGATATTAATAATATTGATGTTAAAAAAGAATTAATTGAAAGATTTAAATATGAAGATATACAGGAATGTTGGTTGGAAATTTGTTTAGATGAATGTATGAAATATTTAGATATAAGAACTGAGGCAATGGATTTAGGAATAATAGGAGAGGCTATAAAAAAAGATATTTACAGTTTTTTAGAAGATATTCTTATGGAATATTCACTTGGAATAGTTGTTAACATTATTTATAAATCAGTAAATTATGCTTCAAATTTTAAAGTAGAATATGATGTTGACCTTGAAAAAGTACATAAGGCAATTTATACAAATATGAAAAATAATATATTAAAACAATATTCAAAGGTGCCTTTTGATAGACCTTATGAGTTAGTTCAAACATCTTTAAGTCAGTATATGTGTGAAAAGATTTTTGAAAAAGACAGCGATGATATTTTTAAATCAGGCTTTTCAATAGATGAATTATATTGTATTGATAATGAAGAAGAACTCAAAGATGAAGTTGATCCTATTAAAGAAGGATTAGAGATATACAATAAATTGGTATTTCAAATAAGAGAACTTTCTAATAATAATGTACCAAAAGATTTTATAATTAGTTATTTAAAAATTACTGAAGAAATATATAATAGTGCAATTGGTAATAATGATGATTGTTAAAGTTAAATTATTGGACTTATGATGATTAGACATTAAAAATATATTGCTCCACAAAATAGTTAATATTAGTTAAGTAAAAAGTCACTTTTTATAAGTGGCTTTTTTATGTAAACTAATATGGAAGTTCTATATTTTTAATATAAGAAGTTTATTATTATGAATATTTTTTGATTTTGGAATAAAATAGGAATATAATGAATAAAAATATATTAAAAAGTGAAATATATAAATGAATATAGATATAAAAAATTCTATTTTATAATAATTTAATTGTTTAAAAATCAGTTTGTGTTATAATTATTCTTAGGAGGATTAAAAATGGATGGAATAGTAAGGATACAAGAAATTGAAATCAATAATTTTAAAAATATTGAAAAGGGTGTAGTATCATTTCAAAGTTATAGATGTCTAAATAAAGATGAAAAGTATAAATATGCAGATATTTTAGGTCTATATGGACAAAATGGTTCAGGAAAAACATCATTAATAGAAGCTATAGATATATTAAAAACAATGCTTTCTGGAAGAGAATTAGATAAAAATATAATTAATCTATTTAAAGATAATTCTCAGAATACAAGATTTAAATATACTCTTATTATAGAGGTGGATAGTTTTAAATATAAAGTCATATATGATTTTGAGATTCAAAAGAATGATAAATTAGAAGGTTTATTTGAGGTAATTAAAGAATCGTTAAAATATACAGAAGTAAATATTGGTAAAAAAATGACGCTGAAAACTTTAATAAGTTATGATAGCTATGACAAACAGGGAAAGATTTTAAGACCTTTAAATTTGTTAGGGAAATTTGAAAAAGAAAAACAGTATGAAACAGCTTTAATTGTTTCTAAAGAATTTTCAAAAGATCATAGGACATCATTTTTATTTAGTAAGAGAACATTAAATATTGTTATAGATGTATTGAAGCGTGATAGTTTAGTATATAGTATACTAAGTCAATTAGAGCAATTTGCAAAAATGAACTTGTTTGTTATAAGAAATGATTATTTAGGTCATATTAATTTAAATATTAATATGCCATTTAGTTTCATGGTAAGGAATGATAATTCACTAGCTAAAGGAACCTTTGCAATATCATTATTTGAGTCAAGTACAATAAATAAAGAGGTATATCATTTATTGGAAATGGTTACAAAGCAAATTAATATAGTTTTAGAAGCACTTATTCCAGGGTTAACATTAGGAATAAGAAAGATAAGTGAAGACATGACAAGTGATGGTTCGGTTGGGGTTAAGGTTGAGTTATTATCATTAAGGGGCGATTCTAAAATACCATTAAAATATGAATCGGAAGGCATAAAGAAGATAATATCAATTTTAAGTGCATTAATTGCAATGTATAATAATGAGAAAGTTTGTTTAGTAATAGATGAGTTAGATGCAGGTGTGTTTGAATTTTTATTGGGTGAAATATTATCAGTGTTAAAAGAAAATTCAAGTGGACAATTAATATTTACTTCTCACAATTTAAGAGCTTTAGAAGTGTTGGATAAAAATGATATTATGTTTACAACAACTAATTCCAAGAGGAGATATATACGATTTAAAAATATTAAAAACACTAATAATTTAAGAGATGTATATTTAAGAGAAATATTCCTTGGAAGTCAAGAAGAAGAACTATATAAGAGAACTAAAAGCTATGCAATAAATAGAGCCTTTAGAAAGGCTGGAACAAGCAATGAGTAGAAGTAGAGTAATTATATTTATAGTTGAAGGAACAACAGATAAAGATTCTTTAGAATCTATTTTAGCAGAGTTATATGAAGGAAAAAATATAGTATTTTCAATAGTTGGGGGCGATTTAACTTCTGATTATAGTTCACAAACTATTAATATAGATAAGAAATTAGTTTCTTATATTAAAACTGCAATGGATAGAGATAAGTTTCGGAAATCAGATATAGAGAGGGTAGTTCATATTGTAGATACAGATGGTGCCTTCATTACTAATGAAAATATAATATATAGAGATACAGGTACAGATAGCTATATTTATACAAGTACTAATATAGTAACTAAATATGTAGAGAAAGCGATAGAGAGAAATAAAAGAAAAAGTCAAATATTAAATAAGTTAAGTTCTAAGAAGAGTATATTTACTAATCTTAGGTATGGTGTTTATTATATGTCCTGTAATTTAGAACATGTATTGCATAATATACAAAATGCTGATGATAGTCAAAAAAAGGAATTAGCAAAACAGTTTGAAGATAAGTATTTTGATGATCCTAGTGAATTTGTTAAATTTATATATGAAAGTGAGTTTGCTGTTGCTGGAAATTATGAAGAATCTTGGAGTTATATAAAAGAAGGTGTAAATTCTTTAAATAGATATAGCAACTTTCATTTGTTTTTTGAGGAAGAATAGTAAATGATTTAAGTAAATGTATTTAATATAATGCAATACTAACAGTGTTACTAAAAGTATAGTTATGAAGTATTTATGATTAGAAGAAAAGAATACTGATAATTAAGGGAGCTCAAGGCGTTAATTAATAGGTCTTGAGCTATTTAAATGCGAATAAATAAATTTTATTAAGATTAAATAGATACTGTCTCCCTAAAAATATAGATATACATAAACTTATCGAAGTTATCTTTCTTTCTAGATAGAAAAACAGTTGTATCTTTATAAAGGTACTTGTACATCAATGATATATTTAAGGTTTTATTAATTAGGAGGTTGTATAATATATCATCTGTATTAGATTTATGTTTAAAGTAAATATTATTTTAAACTGGCAATTTATAAGATAGGTCAGTTAAAAAAATTAATCCACCTACTATTGAAAAATGTCATTCTAACATATTTCAGATACTATTACAAATAGAACCATCCTCGTCAAAATATCCACAAATGAAATGATGATATAAATTGCAATGGATATTTGGAAAGATTTTATTCATACTTTTATTTGGAGTTACTCCTAATGATAACAAATTTTCACACAATTGTGTAGAATTTATTTTTACAACAGCTATTTCTGTAGATTTAATATAATTATGTTCTTTAGAAAAACCTATTTCTATGGTGGTCTTATGTAAATATTTTGGACACAAAAAGTCAAACTTTTTATGCTGCACTTCTAGCTAATAATTCAAAGTGTTCTAGTGTCATGTAATTAATAGAAGAGTGTATCCTTTTTCTGTTATACCAACCTTCAATATATTTAAATATAGCTATATTGGCTTCTTCGAAGGTACGATATGTATTTCTATAGATTTCTTCCTTCTTTATTGAAGAATGGAAAGATTCTATACAAGCATTGTCATAAGGACAACCTTTTTTACTAAATGATTGTATAATATTAAACTCTTTACATAGCTCTTTTAAATCATTACTAGTATATTGAGATCCTAAGTCTGTATGAAATATTATATGCTTATTTTTATTAGGATTTTGATTGTAATAAGCATTTTTTAAAGCTTTAACAACTAAATCATTAGTCATTCTTTTACCGAAAGCGTAGCCAATTATTTTTTTGAATGTAAGTCAAGAACTGAAGCTAAATAGCACCAACCATCCCTGCTAGTATGAATATATGTAATATCTCCTACCAATTTTTGATTAATAGAAGTAGTTGTAAAGTTTCTTTTTAAAACGTTTTCTGAATCTTCTGCTACTTTTTTACTTGAATGAGGTTTGTATTTTTTTACAGTTACTGCATAAAGTTCAAGTTTAACCATTAGTCTTTGAACTCGCTTCAATGATACATTGAAGCCTTCTATACCAAGTATATAATGAATTCTAGGATCATCATATATGCCTTTATTCTCTTTATATATACTTTTAATAGCTGATTTTAATTCTTCATTTTCTAGTTTTCTTACAGATTTAGTTTTATCAAAAGATTTATAATATGTGCTTCTGGCTACACCTAGAACGATACATATGGTCTTAATATCATGTTTACTTTTATTATTATTTATAAATTCTATTACTTCATCTAATTTTTTGTTGCAAATATGGCCATAGCTTTTTTGGCTAAAGCCCACCTTTTGTGTAATATTTCATTTTCCTCTTTAATTCTTGCTATTTCTTTTCCTAAAGCTTTTACTTCCTTTAATGTCATAACTTCATTTTCATCTACTTTAATTTCTTTTATATCTTTAATCCAGCCGCTAATTGTTGATTTTGCAATGCCATATTCGCTACTTAGCTCTGCTAAGCTCATTCCAGATTTAAATAATTCTACTATCATATCCTTATATTCTTGATCGTATCTTCTGCCCTTTCCCATAATGGACACATCCTTTCCTAACTAAATATTATTTTACTAAGTTCATCTTAATGTGTCCACTACTTTATACTAACATCACTCCTTGAGATTTATTATAGAGGAATAGTTAATTTAAGTGGATAAAATAATATGAAAATTTTTAAAAATTATATTCAAAAAATTGGACAAGTGTATACTTTTTTAATTTATTATTTTTCCATATGAATAAAAAGTGAGTATTATCGAAAAAATTTCGTTAATACTCACTTTTACTTTAAAAGCAATAGTAATCTATTCCTTTAATGAAACACTAAAAGGTAGAAACTAGTTCTTCTTTATTATCAAAATTTTATTTAACAATAAATAAGAATTATATACATATTAAATTAATAATATATTAGAGAAGATTAATTTAATGGAGTTAAAAATGGTTGTTACACCAGGAATAAAAAATTTAGAGTGTGAATATCAAAATGGAATTAAAACTTTTACTTTAATAGCTGAAGAAGTTAAATTAGAACTTATAACGGGATTATATATAAAGGCATGGGGGTAATGGCTCTGTACCAGGGCCAACTATTATAGTAAATGAAGGAGATAATGTATGTGTAAGGGTAATAAATAAGCTACCAGAAAGGACTAGTGTTCATTTTCATGGATTAGAAATAGCAAATGATATGGATGGAGTGCAACCAGTAGAACCGTCTCAATATATAGAGCCTAATGAATATTTTGATTATAAGTTTAAAATTAAAAATCCCCCAGGAACATATATGTATCATTCACATGTTAATGTTATGGTTCAAGATAATGCTGGATTATTAGGAGGATTTATAGTTAATGATTCTAAAGATGATAAAAGAAAGAATTATAAGGATTATTTAATATTATTACAATAATGGGCAGTAGATAATTTGTCATAGGGAGATATTTCTCTAGGAACTTATGACTTAACATTTAAAATGCCACAATTTAATTTTTTTACGATGAATGGAAAATGTTATCCGAATACTAAGCCTCTTCCAGTAAGCTATGGTGATATTGTTAATATTAGATTTGGAAATATTCAAATGCATCATCATCCAATTCATTTGCATGGACATGAATTTAAAATCGTAGGAGCAGATGGATTTCCAATAAGAAAAAAGAATCAAATTTATAAGAATACAATCTTAGTATCTTCGGAAGAAACTTGGGATATAGAATTTGAAGCAAGAAATCCAGGAATATGGCCAGTGCATTGTCATATGCTACATCATGTAACAAATAATAGAGCAATAGGTATTGGATGAATGTTTACTACAGTAAATTATATATAAATAAATATTAAAAATAAGATTAGTATACTTAAAATGTTAAAATGAAATTTATATAATAAATAATTTAAAAATGAGGAGCTACACATAGAGGGAATTTATTAATTCAACTTTATGGAGCTCTTTGATTTATTTATAAGATAAATATGTAAAAGTAGACATAAGTAAAATATCTATATATAATTATATGTGAATCAAGATTTGAATAATTTTAAAATTCTGAAAATATCTAATAGTTTTT
>OGCM01001195.1_pt1 | contig 33459 bp, 40 predicted proteins | sample 1570151 | NCBI WGS metagenome assembly OGCM01 (sample SAMEA4370582, study PRJEB24528) | human gut metagenome
ATCTCATCTCAAAAAAGCCAATGCAGATCGATGTGCTGGTCAAAAATGAAAAACATGTAAAGCTCAAAAAGAATATCAGGAGGGTCTTCCGGCAGTACAATATCATAGAGTACAAATCACCGGAAGATGGCAGTGGAACAGGAAGACAGCAGCATATACTACCTCATCGGGGATGCCATCCCAATACAGCTTGTCATAGTCCCAAAGCTGTCAAAGGAGCATAACTACTGGCTGAATAATTTAAGGAATGACCTTAAGGCAGGCAGTGAAATCAAAAAAAATTATAGAGTGGTGAAGAAACAAAATTATTCTTACCAGATGAGTATTATCAAAAATTAGATGATAATATAGCAAGGGCTATCGAAGCAAGAGATGCAGAGGTTGCTAGGATTAAAGGGCTTAGTAAAACTCAGCAAAGTAATGTTGCTACTGTTGTAGCTGGTGTGGACATTCGAACAGGAGAAGTGTATGTAGGGGTAAAAAATACTAGAGTTTACAAAGGTAATGCTACATGTGCAGAGGATATTGTATTTAGAGGTTTAGGTGGAAACACAAATGCCAATATCATTATGACTCCTGCTATTAGACCAAGAAAAAATGAGGTTATACCAGTTTGTACTAGATGTCAAACAAAGTATCCTAGAAATCAATTTGTGAAAGGAACAACATTTCAATGAGTGAAAAATATAAGGAATACTGTATGAAGTTCAGTAATGAAGAAATAAGAGCGTATATGGTAGATTATTTGATTAGTAATTCGATGGATAATAAATTGATTAAATATTTGTCAGAAGATGGCGATGAAATTCAATTTAATACATCGGAAAAAATAGGAACTATAGTATTTGATGGAGATGACGAAAATTTATTTATTAACTTTTATGGTATTCATACATCAATTTTTGTGGATGATACAGAAATAATGTTTATTGATGAAAATTCCAAAGGAATATATACTTCTAGTGATGTTTATAATAATGTTGTATATGAAGGTAATTTGCGAGATATGAGCCATGAAGAAATGTTAAAGATGTTTTCTGATATTATTTTATGTTTTTATGATGCAGAAGATATATCAATATTTCAATTGGATGTTCCAGAGAATGCATATAAAAAATATAATTATTATGAACCTCATAGATTTATTATTGAGGTGAAAAACAGCAATGAAATACAGAAAGAAAGTATATATGAGAATATAACTATCAAACATTGACTAATACAGAAGTAGAAGAGGGAATAATAGAGAACTATCCAATGACTGTCGAAAACTAATCTCAAAAGGCGGTATTTCAGATATAAAACTGGTCAAAAAAGCGGTAATGTTAAAGAATGGTACAGAGTACCGAATGCCAGTAGTGGAAAATGCTGGCGAAAATAGGGAGTGAAAATGGCAAATATATGGTAGAATTTCAAGCAGATGTAAGAGTCGGCTTTGGGAAGTGTATTCATTTTTCGGGAGAGGAACATCGGCTTGGATAATTATAAGAGTAAAGAGTCTTTGTCAAGAGTGGTTTAAACTCTAATCTATTAGACGAATTAGCTAATAGTGGAGTAAAGTATAATCCAGAGGATATCGTTGCAATAACAAAGACTGCGGATGGGAAATTAGTGTGGTAAGAAAATGGAACAGATACTGCGGGATTAAATCACATTATTACTGAGCATGCTGACGATTTTCTAAATAAAGGAATAACGCAAGAGCAAATTCCTGATTATGTAATGAATGCACTAGAAAATGGAAAAATCGTTGGATATCAGGGAAGAGGTACTGGAAGACCTATATATGAATTTACATATAACGGAGAAATTCATAAAGTTGCTATTACAGTAGGTAATAATGGATTTATAGTTGGTGCTAATCCAAAGTAGAGAGGAATGTGTATGAAAGTAATAAAAATCAAATTTGAATATGGATGCTTCCCTGTGTGGATTTATGGTGAAAATAATGAATTGATAGAGAATGATTTGCCACCATATTTAATAGGAGATAGTGATATAGACCCTAAATTTTTAAATATTCAAAAAATATATGATAGTTTGTATTTGGATGATGGAAAAGAATTCAAATATATTGGATTTAAAGAGGCTGAAAAGAGAGAAAATTTTTTCAGAGAATTGCTTTTGGTAATCAATCTTCTAAAGAATAAACTGAATGATGAGTATATCATTGAGGATAATATGGATTTTTTAAAGAAAACTATTAATTAAATTTATTATGGTTATACTTTCGGACACTCAACAACCTACAACTCTTGCACGTCTATTAATTAACCATCATGGCTGTTGCGAAGCAATTAAGAATCCATGATGTTAATTAATAGACGCTAGCGAAATTTTGCCGAGTTGGGTATACGAACGAACATAGCGAATTTAATATGCTGATGTAACGCACTCTTAGCAACAAGAAAAAATGTTGCGAAAGGGTGCGTTTATTATGCGTGTTAGGAAAGTAGATTCAGATGCCATCAAACTGTATGAGGTAAAGGTCAAATTCTTCGCTCCACGCCAAATACAGCGCCGCTTACTTGCGGCGCTTGTAACACTCAGCCGGAAGGTCTTTTGACCACGGGGTATTATTACCCGCGGTTTTACATGGGGCTGCCGGAGGGGGAGAAAAAGGAGCTCGGGGAGGTTCTCTCCTGCGGGATCTGCTTTGACGGGCGCTATTATGCGGTCAGTGGGAGATGCACCGTTGATAGAAAGAATTTCATCTGCTATGATGTGGTCACGGGGACAAGGCTGTCGCTGGGTGACAGGGTCACATACGAAGGCAGGGGGAAACAGCTACGGCTTTGCCCCTGCAACGGGAAACCTGATGTACTGCATGACGCTGGAAGAAAAGCTTGCGTACATCTTTGACCCGGGGCAGATGGCAGTGGATTTTGTGACAGGTGTTGTGATAGGCGAGGCGGTTGACGGGATTGCGAATAAGCTGCCTGACGCATGGTTCAAAAAAGGTTTTGGTAAGGAGAGTGAAATTTGGGATTCTCAGGTAAGTGGGGCTAGAGGTGAATACTGTTTTGGCGTGGATGGGAATGAGATTCCATGTATAACTGATTATTATGAAGTGGATAATATTAATATATATGATGTGAGTGGATTAGGTGTGAATGATGTAAAAAAATAATAGATGCTAATAAGGTTATTGTTTGTGGCTGGTGTTTTAGTGAAAAATCACAACTTCTTCTTCAAGCATTGGGAAAAGGAGAATAATTATGAATACTGATATGACAAAGTATTGTTTTCAGCATTTTGAGAATGCATATAACATAGGGTGGAAGAATAATCATAAAAGCAGTAAACAAGAAGATTATGGGAAAGAATTTATTGAGAAGTTGAAAGTGTTTTGCCAATATCCCGTAAATAAAGATTTGAATGGAAAATTTAGATATTTGGATGCGAAAGAAGGGGGGAAGTGTGTTACAGGATTTGGGGAGATTCGTATTATAGATATAAAAAATAACATCAGATATGCTGCACCAAATATTATTGTGCTGGATATTTTGGATGGGTTGTATTTCCCACCCAAGGAATTCATAGATGCTGTTATGGACTGTCCGGAATATGCCTCGGAAGAATATAAGGATTTTATTAGAGCTTATACAGAACATAATTTTTGGGGAGAAAATAAGCAGGTAATAGAAAATATAGAAACAGCATGTCTGCTTATTCAACAAGATCATAATTATTTTAAAGAATTTGTATTGGAGAATAAGGCGATCAATATAGTCACAAAAAAAGGTTCACTTTTAAATTATGCAATTCAGTTAAAAGATAACGAGATAGCAGAATGGCTGATTGAAGAAAAAATAGATATAAATTCTTTTGACGGGCTAGAATTACTAACAGCATTAAAGATGAATAATACCAGAATTGCTTTGCAATTATTAAGACATGGAATTATTACAGATGGTGATGAAATGAAAAGTAACCCATTATTGTTTGCGATAAAAATAGGAAGTAGGGAATTAGTAGAAGAGCTCATGACGAAGCATCGGCATCTTGTTGCTGTATATACGAATGAATATGTGAAAAATTATACGATACTTGATATTGCAAAGCGTTATAAAAATGATCAAATCATACAGACTGTAAAAAAATATTTATGATGTTGTTATACTGTTAAAAACGGGAAGCACAGACCTATGGCGGACTGATCGAGCCGGTGACATCCGGTAAGGCAAAGGGCATGCAGGGCAAACAATAATGAATAACAAAGGAGACAGATATACAATTATTGCAGGTGGAACATCACGTAATATTTGTAAGGCTATATGTCAGCCATTGTTAGAAACAGATGGATTAACATTAGGTGGTCCTATTTAAATAGATAATTCTAAAGAATGTTCCTTGACTGAACTGATTCAAGAAAAGTGTATCTTAGATAAAGATTGGATTGATAATTTGACGAGCTATTATGATGGTGTTTTTGATGAAAATGATGGTTATATTGATACACCTAAAGCTGTTGCGATGAAGCTGTCTAATGGAGATGAATTTTGTGTTGAATTTCATCCTGGGGATACGATATATTATATAAATGACATACAGATTGGTTGCACAGGATCATCTTATATGATTAGAAATATCTCGTTGGCACAATTTTATGAATATATAAGTAATATGAATGATAGTGAAAAAATATTTTTACTATCAATGGTCAAGATTACTTTGGGAGAAAAAGATGAGTTAGCAAAGGTAATTAAGTTGATATTGTCTACAGCAGATTTACAAGGATGTAGCATAGAGGATGTGTGTACATGTGTTTTAGAAAATAATCTTGAATAACTATTTTTGTCTAAATTATGTTTCCACTAAAGGACATACACCAACCTAAAATTATTACAGCCTTTATATTAACTGTAATTACTCTCACTGAAGGCGATTCATTCATGTAGATTAATGATTTTAAGACGAGATTTGTTCTCTGGGTGTACATAAGGACATTCGAAATCAAAACTGAATATTTAGTTCCAATATGGTAAACTTTTAAGCGGATGTAACAGTCGGCTTTGGGAAGTGTATTCATTTTTCGGGGTAGGAGCATCGGCTTGGATAATCATAAGGGTAAAGAGTCTTTGTCAAGACCAGCTATGGGGAGTCAAGCGGAAATATTTCTGAATTGTTAGAAAATCGTCCAGAGTTGACTGGAACGAATCGAGAGAAATTATTATCTATGGTACAAGACACAAAATTAGCAGCGTATATTAATGAAGTGTATAGACCAGGTGCATCTGTTGGAGATGGTGGAACTGCTGATAAATTAATCATGGAGTTTTATGAAGGAAGTTCCCGTCATTTGCCAAAAGCTAAAGAAAGATTAGTCGGTATAAATAGAATAATAGATTCAGGAAAACTTGGACTGAATGATTTAGATATAGCTGAAGCATTAAGAGATGATTTAGAATACGCTATAGACTTATTCAAATAAAGGAGATTAATAAAAATTATGATTATAGATGATTTTTTGAAACAAATGACAATTTATTTTCCAACAATAAAAAAAGATTTGGATGAACACATACAAGAATTCGGAGAAAGATTGGATACTATTGTTATAGAGGATATTATTATGCCAGAAATTATTGAACTTTTGGAAAAAGACGCGGATACGAAGAAGCTAAAAGTTATATTTGACTATTTTGAGGATGTATGTATTAATTCAGATGATTATCTCAATAATGTTTTTTCTATAACAGCATTGGAAATATTGGGTAATGATAAAAATATATTGGAAAAAGCTAAGAAATATATGGGACCTATAACAATAAAACTTCAGAGGGAAGCTGATATTGCTATAGGACGACAAGTATAAGCACAACAACTAAGCCTCCCCACGGGCAGGCTTAAATCCTAGTCTCACTACCAGACATTTAACAGAACTTCTTAGGTTCATAAGGTTTACTATCCCGTAACACGGCATAAATTACGGTGGTAAGCTTTCTTGCCACGGCTCGTGTGGCAGTTAAGTGATGTTTACCTTGGTCACGTTTCTTTTTGTAATATGCATTCAACGGGCTATTGTGAAAAGAGCAGGTGGTAGCCGCAAGAAAAATGGCATGTCTTAAGTAAGGTGAACCACGTTTTGACATATGGTTATGTGTGCTGTTAAATTCACCCGACTGACGTACAGTTGGATCAATACCTGCAAAGGCAACTAAGGCTGATGAACTCTTAAATCTATGTATATCACCAATTTCGGCAAGAATGGTTGCAGTAGCAATCATGCCAATCCCCGGAATAGTATGAAGATAACAATCAAACTGCTCGTAGTATTTCATGATTTCAATATCAAGAGCTTCAATCTGCTTATCAAGAAAATTCATTCTGTCAATGAGCTGTTTTAACTGGAAAGAGAAAGCATCCTGTGCTATCTTAATACCAAGGTATCAGCTGCAGCTTCTTTGATGGAAATGGCTTTAGCTTTGGTAAGTCGGTTGTGGCTCTTATCTTTTATTATTTCAAAGAGCTCATCTATTGGTGCATTCTCAATATTCTCAGGGGTGAGATACTTTTCCAGAATGCCCATGGATGTGCTCATCCAAAGAGAAGAAAACTGTTTTTCGTACTCTGGGAAGATTTGTTCCATAATTGTGCCGATTCGGAGCTTAATTTCAGTTCTGGAAGAAATGACAGAATCACGATAACGACATAACTGACGCATGGCAAGGATGTTTTCATCAGCCATGGAAGTAGTCCCAAACTGACCGAAACGTATCACTTCTGCAATTAAAAAAGAGTCAATTGAATCGTTTTTGGTTTGTCGTATATACATTTTTCTTAAAGAATCAGACTGGATAGGATTGATTACACAGATGGTATATCCTTTTGCTTTTAGAAATGAATAAATGGGATACCAGTAATGACCTGTAGCTTCCATGCCAAATACACAAGGGGAATTACCGATGTTTTTGAAGATAAAGCTCATAAGAGAATCTGCACCTTTGTGTGTAGTTGCAAAGCGAAGAGAACGGCCGATTTGTTTGCCTTCAGGTGAAACAATGGATGCTTCATGATGATTTTTGCCAATATCAATGCCTACGATGTACATAATTGAAATCCTTTCTAATGTGAATTGTAAGTAGATAGAATCCTCACTTCAATGCGGGTTACAATCTGGTTAGATATACGAAGTACAGCACAAATGCTGTCAACATCCAGCTAATACGCAAAATCCTGCAAAGCAGAGGGAGCAGTCTCAATGAACGAAGTCACAAGTGCTTCAAGAGTGGTGACGCACACCTCTATCTATTACAGGATAATTGTGAAATAGGAATAAAAGAAAAGCAATAGATAGAAAAAGACTGCTTTGATTCCTATGTGTTTAGCATACCAGAGTGGTAGTACAACCGCAGATATTTACTCTTTTGGTAATAAATCAGCGCCAAGAGGAGCAAGACCTCAACAGGACTTTAATGTTGAAAACTTTGATAGTATTGTAGGCTATAATGAGTTTAATGAGTTATACAAATCATTACCATGGCAATACGGAGGAAAAAAATGACAAATATGTATGAAACATGGTTGATGGAGCAAATACATAGTATTGCTAATTTTCCATATGAAGATATAAAGATATTGGATAAATATCCATTGGATGTGTCAAAACAAGTTCTTAAAGTTTTAATTGAGAATTCATGTTTAGGACAAAATTATGGTCCTATAGATATTAGTCGTAAAAAAATCAATGAAATTAATAAAGATTGGCTAAATCAATTTCTTCTTGAGGTTGCGAGCACGTGTATTGATTGTTCAGATGAATGGGAATATAGACGATTAGTTGAATTAGTTGTTCTTGTGCTTCCTGAATTGAAGCAAGAAGTATTAAAATTGGGTGCACAATCTGAGAATGAAGAAGTGAGAGAAGTAGTAGAAGATTTTCAAAATTTGTGAAATCTGCTTATGCAAAAAAGAATAACAGTTTTCGTACACATACACCAATCTTGGATCCATATCAAAATTGAATTAGTGGGTGATTAATGGAGGTGTTAAGGATATTGGATGAAAAAAAATTAGAGGAGTTGGTCTCCAATATGGATGATAGAATTAGAATGCACGATTATTCCAAAGAACAACTTTTGTTGTTAATTGAAGACTATGTAACAATTAATTTTCAAGGTATGAAGTATCAGACAAGAGAGGCAATATTGAATATGATATGTGATGCTGTGAATTATTATGATATAGGAAAAGATTTAAATTGGGAATCAATTATTGCTATAAGGGAAGATTTGGAAGATGATTTGAAAGAATATGTTGATGAGATTATTTCTATGCACCACAATTAAGCCTCCTCATCAGCCGCAGCATCTTTGATAGAAACATCTTTTTTATGGTAAGTTTGTTGTGGCTCTTATCTTTTATAATTTCAAAGAGCTCATCTATTGGGGCGTTCTGAATGTTCTCAGGGGTGAGGTACTTTGACCGGTGGCTTCCATGCCAAAGACACAGGGGGAATCACCGATGTTTTTGAATATAAGAGTGGTGACGCACACCTCTATCTATTACAGGATGATTGTGATATAGGAACGTAATAAAAGCAATAGATAGAAAAAGACTGCTTAGAAATTCTCAATTTCCGTATTATGGAGGCAATAAATAATGGTTAGTTTAGTATGTATCGAGAAGAAGCAAAATATCAAATTCCCAGAGGTATATACGAAATTGTATCAATCAAATTTTAAAGGCATAAGTAAAATGAAGATCCAAATAGATGAAGATTCTATAAATATCAGAAAATTTTTAAATGCAAATGAAATTAATGATGTTTTAGATGAGTTTTATGATTATTTTGGATATGATATAGTTCCGATTGCTGAAGTGGAATACGAGGATTTTATATGCTTGGATTTTAGAGTTAACAAGCAAAATCCAGAAATAGTATATTGGAACTATGAATTGGCATTAGAAAATCCAATAGAAGGAATAACACTATTGTATAGTAGTATGGATGAATTAATAATCGAACTGAAAAAAGGATGAAAGATTATTTTTATTATTATGTCTCCACATAAGGACATTTGAAATCAAAAAAGAATAATGTTCCATCTGAATATATGTCTCAGCATGGAGTGGGAAAAAAAGATGGTCTATGTATGAATATGGAAATGCCTGAATTATTTGATAAATAGGGAAGGAGAATTTAGTAATGGACAAAAATAATCACATACAGCAATTAATCAATTCAAGGAAGCTGAGTACTAACGAAGAATATGAATTATTTGAAGGTGCATTACAGGCGTTACATATGAGCATATCGATTGATGATATTGCTGACATATGTAAAGCTTTTTGCGATGATACAAAAGATGATGAAGTTATGTTTGGAATTATTCATCTAATTGAACAATTGCAAGGAGAGGAATATTTAAAGACGATTGCAATATGCACACCAGATATGAAGGATGCTCATGATTGGGCAATGACGTTAAATAAACGAATAATTAATAGTCAAAAATATTTTGAAAAATACATTGAGATTATTGGCGAGTTAGAAAAGGACTATAAGGAAAAAATATTAAAATTGTTAGTTGATGTTAAAAATGATAATCCTAAAAGATTTGGTAACAAAATAGATATGCTGATTGAACGGACAGAATAATGACTTTATTTATGTCTCCACTTAAGGATGTCCACCACCTAAAACTTTACCCACGGTCTTTAAATTAATCGGAATGGCTCTCACCGAAGGTGCTGTAATCCATGTAGATTAATTTGAAGACTCTAGGGCAAAATTTGCCATCTGGGTGTACATAAGGACATCCGAAATCAAAACTTAATATTGTTTCATCAAAGATGCAGAACGCATTGTTTTCATGACACTTGGCAGGAGAGGAGATTTCGACGGGAAATGTCCGAAGTGCAGGATAGGAGAAATCCTTGATGGGATAATGGCAGCAACACAGAATAAGTTAAGAAGTATTTTTGCAAATTATGATGCTGCGATGCGTGAGGCTCTTGAGAGTGGTTTAGATGCTAATCTATTAGATGACATGGGGGAATTTACGGAGGAAGTGCAATGATAGAATTAAATTCTAAGATTAAGAATGCTCTAATAAAAATAGACTTTATTAAGCGATATGAAGAATTATCTAATAAATTTAATGCTGAAAGAACACCTTCAAGTAACCGGTTAGTTTATATTGAGGGTAAAGAAGTTATGGAGACAATTCAAGCTTTAGGCTATTCTCCGCTGTTTGATGCAAAAGAAAAACTATATAAAATCAAGGAAGAACAAATTGGAAAGATTACTTTGGGAGTTCATATTATTCTGCAAGATGGAATGGTTGATTTAGTTTGGGTAGTCAGAGAGAATGGAGAATTGCTTCTTGGGGCTCCTTGGGGGACATATTCAAGGAGACTAATTGATAGCAGTTACAGGATAAAAAAACCAATCATAGGAACATATGAGGATTTAGAAGAAATTTTGAAAATTACATTTAAAATGTATGAAGACTTTAAGAATGTACTAACTGGTAACTAGTACATTGAATAATAAATAACTGCTAATTATTATGAACCTCATAGATTTATTATTGAGGTGAAAAACAGCCATGAAATACAGAAAGAACGGCGGACCATTAGCCTGTAGGTAACCAATCCACGTATAACAGAGTGACCAACTGCCGGGGACTGTTAAACTAGGGCTCTTTTCCAATGCTGTCAGAAAAACAAATGTGACTGGAGTTAAGAAAAAATTTCCTGAAATTAACCCTTGACAAAAGTCACTTCATAACAGGAGATAGACAATGAATACAATTTTTGAGTTTACGGATAGAACCAGTGTTTATAGTAAATGTATATTTGCTTCTATTTGCCATGCAGTAATGGTTGGAAAATATACATTGTTGTCAGATGAAATTTCTTGGGATGGAACTAGTTTTCTATTCCAAAATATGGAAGGAACTAGAGGCGTTATATCCTTTTCTGAAAAGAATTTTTTGTGTGGAATACAGAGTGAAGAAAATTATTTAGAAGGGGAAAACAATATAGAAAATACATTGTTAAAGGATGCTGAATTAGATATAATTTATAGAGTAAGAGGAGAAATATTTCCATATTTGCTTGTCGAAAACGATGGTGATGATATTCCAGCTATATCTGCTATTTTTTGGGGAGAAGAAGAAAAAATATGTTCAGACATGAACGAAAAGGAGTTTATGCATAAAAGCGATAATATTTTATTGCCATATCTTTATGAAGAGAAAGATATGAAAAAATATTGGAGAGATTATTATGAAATGAATCAGGAGCATGAGCAAATTGTAGAAGAATTGTATCTAAAAAAAATGACAAATGATAGTTTTTTATTGGATGCTGTACAAAAAGAAAAATTAATGGAATGGTTTGGCGAAGAAATAACATATTGCAAACAATCTTTAGAGGAAATTGGAATTATGTTTGACTAATCTAAGGATTTTTAATTATGGTTATACTTTCGGACTCCCAACAACCTACAACTCCTGCATGTCTATTAATTAACCATCATGGCTGTTGCGAAGCAATTAAGAATCCATGATGTTAATTAATAGACACTAGCGAAATTTTGCCGAGTTGGGTATACGGACGAACATAGCGAATTTAATATGCTAATGTAACGCAATCTTAGCAACAGAATGCTGCGAAAGGGTGCGTTTTTCTGTGAAAGTTTACTATAAACGGATATAAAAATTGGTCAAAAAAGCGGTAATTTAGACTCAAATATTGTTTCGAAAGGCGGTAAATTAGGAGGCATTATGTCAGTAGTAGATAATAAAACGGTAGATGGAGTAGCATTAACGGATGATAAGAAAGGTATTATTTTATTAATAACAGACCATTTAGAGTGAAAAGATGAATATCAACATTTGATAATGCTACAAGCAAAAATTAATGCATATATTTCATTTTTAGAGGAAAAACAATATAAAGATATATACCAAGACATGAGTATTATGTATGGAATTATAGAAATACATTTTCTACATTGTTTAACTAAAAATGCGGAAAAGTTTTTGCATTCAGTTAATAATCAATTAAACGAATTGGGTATAAAAATACAATATTCTGTTTTGCAAGGAGAAGATAATGAAGTTAGATAAAGAACAACAAAAGCATTTTGCTGAAGCAATACGCAATGCTTCTAAGAAGAAAGGATTTAAAGTAAAGGGCTGTTCTATATATGATGACATTTTTTGGAAAGTATTACAAATGCCAAGTAATAGTAAACAAGCTGATTCACTAAGAGCAGTTGGGGCATTTAAAGCTCCGTCAATTTTAATAGAAAAAGGTCAAGATATAAAACAGGAATTACTTCACAGATATAAAACAATATTACCTGATGAATTAATAAAAATATGGGAAGATAATGGATTGGCAAGATTGATGGGAGGATATCTAAAAGTAGTAAATCCAGAAGATTATCAGGAACTGCTTAAGGAAACATATTTTAGAGGAAATATTTCGATTCCGATACTAGTGACGGCTTTTGGGGATATAGTAACATTTGAAGAAGACCAATATATTGGTATGGTGAAGTACAAAAATGGTAATTTCGTCATGCTCGCAAAAAATTTTAAACGTTTTATACAAAACCTTGGAGATGACTATTTTTTAGAAAAGTATTTTCAGATACCCCAGTATATAGAAGCAGTAAATAAATTAGGTAAACTGGAGCAGGATGAGTGCTTTGGTTATGTGCCATTATTGGGATTAGGTGGTAGCGAAAAGATTCAAAATCTGAAAAAAGTAAAAATTAGAGAATACATTGAATTAATATCACAGCTGGTGGGAAAAATTGGAATGTAGTAATGTTTATAAAGGAAAAATAGTTTAAAATAAGTATTTGATCTAAGTTCCGGGATATGGTCTCGTACGACCTGACGACCTCAATGCCCGAATACGCAGACGGAACGAGGGGGATTACGCAGGAGGATGTGGATGAACTGAACCGGATACTGTGGAAGTATGAGATAAACACGCCCAACCGTATTGCACATTTTTTGGCACAATGCGCTGTTGAGTCGCAAAGAGGATATGGCAGGGTGGAGCAATATAACCCGCCCGATCCGATTACTTATTTCACGGGAGAATATGAAAATAATAATAGAGCAAAGAATCTTGGCAATACCGAGAAGGGAGATGGCCCTTTATTCAGTGGAGCAGGGGCAATACATATTACCGGAAGAGCAAATTATCAGGCGTTCAGTGATTATATGGGAGATGAGCGCATTATCACGGATGGAGCGCTTTATGTAGGGCAAAACTATTATTGGGAATCCGCAGGGTTTTACTGGAGCATTGGGAAACCGAGGACAGCGAATGATGATAGGTATGATTTAAATAAGAAATGTGATGAAAATGCGAGTGTGGAGGTAATTACACGCATTATCAATGGAGGAAAATCGAAGCTGGAGGAAAGAGAAAAGGCATACGCATATTTTTCGGAGGTAATTCAATGAAAACAATCCAAAAAGCAATAAAAAAAAGATGGTTTTTTAGAAATAATGTGGTTAATAAATCTCGCACCATTGGTGCGAGAAATGGAGATGGATATGGAAAAAAGTGAAATTGTGGGATATGAGCCGTTGGTCAATGACTTAAAGCTATTGATAAATAAAAAGCAATATCATGTTTTGAAAATGATAAATGCGGAGACTATTAATTTATATTGGGAAATTGGAGAAGAGATTTATAAACAACAAGAACAAAATGGATGGGGAAAATCTATTGTACAAGTATTGTCAAAAGAATTACAGAAAGAATTTCCGGGAGCAAAAGGTTATTCAGCCGCTAATCTGTGGAGAATGCGTAATTTTTACTTGACTTATCGTGATTCTGAAAAACTCGCACCATTGGTGCGAGAAATTAGCTGGAGCAATAATATAATTATCATGGAGAAATGCAAAGATGATTTACAAAGAGAATTTTATATTCAGATGACAAAGCGATATGGTTGGACAAAGCGTGTATTGACTAATTTTATTGAAGCACAAACATATGAAAAATATTTGTTGAATCAGACCAATTTTGATTTAACATTAACCGAAGAGAGAAGAGTACAGGCAAAATTAGCAGTAAAGGACGAATATACCTTTGATTTTGCGGAACTCTCACCGGAATATTCAGAACACGAGCTGGAAATGCAGTTAGTAAACAATATTAGGTCATTTTTGATAGAAATGGGTGGTGATTTTACATTTATTGGAAATCAATACCATTTGATGATAGGAAGCAGGGATTTATATATTGATCTATTGCTTTTTCATAGAAGGTTGAGAAGTCTGATAGCCATAGAGTTAAAAATAGGTGAATTTGAAGCAGAATATGCTGGAAAGATGCAGATGTATTTGACGGCATTGGATGAACAAGTTAAATTGCCTGACGAGAATCCATCTATTGGTATTATTATTTGTAAGAGCAAGGATAAAATGTATGTAGAATATGCCTTGAAGCAAATAAATGCACCGATTGGGGTGGCTACATATCAGTTACGAAATACACTACCAGAAGAGATGAAAGCAATGTTGCCGGAACCGGAGGAGATTGTTAAGAGGTTGAGGATATTTGAGAAAGAATGAAATGAGAAAAATGTTACATCCTTAGAATATTGTGATATACAAAAATGATAAAAATTGGAGACATGATAATGAGGATTTTACTAGTAGAACCTAATTATAAAAACAAATATCCGCCAATGGGATTGATGAAGATAAGTACATACCATAAAGGGCGTGGGGATGAAGTGACTTTTTACAAGGGGGTTATGGATTCAGCGGAATTTTATGGAAAGCATTATGATAGGGTATATATAACATCATTGTTTACGTTTTATTATAATCAGACTGTAAAAACAATAAAGAGTTATGAAAAACTTATTTCGCCAGAGATTAACTGATTCAAGCATTTTGGGGTTAGGTGATTCTGTAAATATTGATATACTTCCGTTAGACTATTCCATTTTGGATGATATAGTATATAAGTATCCGGCAGGGGATAATTATTTTGCTTATATTAGTCGAGGTTGTACAAACAAGTGTAGCTTTTGTGCAGTTCCGATACTGGAACCTGAATTTTGTATGACTAATAATATAGTACAATAAGTTAAAACAATAGGTGAGGAGTTCGGAGAAAAAAAGAATTTATTGTGTATGAATAATATTACAAAAAATAGATTGATTGATTCAGGTTGGAAAGAACAACGAAAAATTAATACTGACGCAGAGACCATATACAAACAGCTGCGTGAAAAAGAAGAGTAGCTGGCAGCGGTTCTTCCACAATCGTGAGTTCCATAACGTAAATTGCAGATTCTGTGGTGCACTCCATAACGTTGATTGGGCAAATATAAGCGTCCTCTCACAAGTCATTCGTAACGTAAATGAAAGAAAAACGGTGCAGACAAATATGATTTCCTTCGTGAGCCATGGAGATAAGACTCTTCAGAGGCTTATCGGAATGCCCGGCGAACAGGAACATCATATTTCGTCTGTACCGTTTTTCTTTTCATAAACCTATAAAATTCTGACTTGTGAGAGGACGCTTATATCTGCCCTTCACAACCTATAACCGCACCACAGAATCTGCGACACTACGCCAGTTAAACTCCGGTTTATAACTCCGGCAGGAGTTTTAAAAATTCTTCCGTAGATTGTGATACTGGCAAAGTTGGATTTATCGAAGCTACCATCTGACGGGATGGTAGTTTTTCTTTTGTTTTCACAACATACAGGTCTTTGGATTCCCGGCTTAAGCAGTAGTCTGGGATAAAGGCAATTCCAAGTCCGATGCGGGCAAGGTCAATTAACAGGTCATTACTGCTTAATTCCACTTCCGGGATTAACTCTAACTGATGCTGCAAAAACAGGTTGTGCAGAAATTCACTTGTGGTACTCTTGCGGTCAAGCATGAGAATCGGATACTGTTTCAGTTCTTCAAACGGAATCTCCTGCTGTTTCAGATTGAAGTAGGCAGGGTTCGCAATGAAAACATCGGTAAAATTGCAGACTGTTTTCTGAATATAGGAATGATTCAAATGTGCATTTGGGAAGTTCGTCACGATCAGATCCACTTTTCCCTGCTCTAAGAGATCCACACAGCTTACAGAAGTTGCATTGGTTACTTTGATTGGCACATTTGGAAACTTCTTGTGGAACTGCTTTAAATAAGGAACTAAAAAGTAACGGCAGATCGTATCGCTGGCACCGATGTGGAGCTGTCCAAGTCCAAGGCTGCCAGAATCGAGAAGCTGGCTCTCACCGCGCTGGATTAAGTTCATGGCAGGCTCAATGTGCTTTAAGAGTACTTTTCCGGCAGGGGTGAGCTGTACTTTTTTCGTGCTCCGGATGAAAAGAGGCTGCTCTAATTTTTTCTCCAATGTCTTGATCGACTGGCTGACAGCCGACTGTGAAATGTATAACTGTTTACTTGCCTCGGAAAAACTCAAAGAGGTTGCAACATAATAAAAAACTTTATATAACTCGTAGTTGATATCCATAAAAATGCGTGTACCTTTCCAATAAGGTTTCCATGTCAGAGAAAACCTCAGATTATAATGAGCGTATATACAGACTGATGTGCCTGAATAGATATAATTATAAGACGTACTTATAATTGTGTCAATCGATTCTTATGATTAAATGAGTGTGAAGTGTGCGTGATAAATAGTAGATTAAATATTAAATAAACTTATAAAACAAATTAAATATATTAATTATGCTAATCTAATACCATATGTTATACTATCCTAAGATTGAATCGCAATGACTCAGTACGTCATAATTGCGAAGCGTAATATCTGGCGTGGCAGAAAAAATCATGCCAGAAGCAGAATAAAAGAAAACATATCGCGAAAGGAAAAGGGAACATTTATGAGCAAGGTAAGAAGAGTTTATGTAGAAAAGAAACCGGCTTTTGCAGTCAAGGCAAAAGAGTTACAGGCTGAGATTAAGAGCTATCTTGGAATTTCTTCCGTGACAGGTGTACGTGAACTGATTCGTTATGATATAGAAAATATTTCAGAGGAGACCTACAAGAAGGCACTGGTCACTGTTTTTTCAGAGCCGCCGGTAGATACGGTTTTCGAGGAAACCTTCGAACTTGGCAATGCAAAAACTTTTTCTGTAGAATATTTACCGGGACAGTTTGATCAGAGAGCAGATTCCGCAGAACAGTGTGTGAAATTATTAAACGAAGAGGAAGAGCCGGTCATCCGCACCGCAACAACCTACGTGATCGAGGGCGAAGTGACAGAGGAGCAGTTAGAGGCGATCAAGCATCACTGCATCAACCCGGTTGATTCCCGCGAGACAGGTCTTGAGAAGCCGGAAACTTTAGTACAGGACTTTGAAGAGCCAGCAGATGTGGCATCTTTTGATGGATTCCAGACGATGCAGGAAGCAGAGTTAAAAGAGCTTTACAGTTCTTTAAATCTTGCAATGACATTCAAAGATTTTTTACATATCCAGAAGTATTTCAAGAATGAGGAGCACAGAGATCCATCCGTAACAGAGATCCGTGTTCTTGATACCTACTGGTCTGACCATTGTCGTCATACGACCTTTTCCACAGAGTTAAAGGACGTGAAGTTTGATGATGGATTTTACAAAAAACCGATCGAAGAGGCTTATAATGACTATCTGAATACATTCAAAAATCTTTACGAAGGACGTTCCGACAAGTTTGTCTGCTTAATGGATATTGCATTACTTGCCATGAAGCGCCTGAAAAAAGAAGGAAAATTACAGGATCAGGAAGAATCCGATGAGATCAATGCATGCTCCATTGTTGTTCCAGTAGAAGTGGACGGACAGACCGAAGAGTGGCTTGTCAACTTCAAGAATGAGACACATAACCATCCGACGGAGATTGAGCCTTTCGGTGGTGCGGCAACCTGTCTTGGCGGAGCAATCCGTGATCCGTTGTCAGGACGTACTTATGTTTATCAGGCAATGCGTGTGACCGGTGCGGCTGATCCGACCGTTTCTGTCAAAGATACATTGCCGGGAAAACTTCCACAGAAGAAAATTGTCCGCGAGGCAGCTCACGGTTACAGTTCCTATGGTAACCAGATTGGACTTGCAACCGGTTATGTAAAAGAAGTATACCATCCAGACTATGTCGCAAAACGTATGGAGATCGGTGCCGTTATGGGTGCTGCTCCAAGACGTGCAGTTCAGAGACTGACTTCTGATCCGGGCGATATCATTATCTTACTCGGAGGACGTACCGGACGTGACGGTATCGGTGGTGCAACCGGTTCCTCCAAGGCACATAATACACAGTCCACTTCTGTCTGCGGTGCAGAAGTACAGAAAGGTAATGCTCCGACAGAGCGTAAGATCCAGAGATTATTCCGCCGTGAGGAAGTTGCCCACATCATTAAAAAATGTAACGATTTCGGTGCAGGCGGTGTGTCTGTGGCAATCGGTGAATTAGCAGACGGACTTCGCATTAACTTAGATAAAGTTCCGAAAAAATACGCCGGACTTGACGGAACAGAGCTTGCAATCTCTGAATCCCAGGAGCGTATGGCAGTTGTTGTAGCTCCGGAGGATGTTAAGACCTTCTTAGGATACGCAGCTGAGGAAAACTTAGAGGCAGTGGAAGTTGCAGTTGTAACAGAGGATCCAAGACTTGTGTTAGAGTGGAGAGGAAAAGAGATCGTAAATCTTTCCAGAGCATTCTTAGATACAAACGGTGCACATCAGGAGACCAACGTAGAAGTTGAGATGCCTGAGGAAAAAGAGAACTATTTCAAAAAGATCGCAGCACCAAAGGTAGCAGAGGCAGTTGCGGCAAATGATATGAAAGCTGCATGGATGACAGAACTGGCTGATTTAAATGTCTGCTCCCAGAAAGGTCTTGTGGAGATGTTCGATGGTTCCATCGGTGTGAACAGCGTTTACATGCCATTCGGTGGAAAATACCAGCTTACAGAGACACAGTCCATGGTTGCAAAGCTTCCGGTTGCAAAGGGAGACTGCGATACCGTGACCATGATGTCTTATGGTTTTGATCCATACTTATCAAGCTGGAGCCCATACCACGGATCTGTTTACGCAGTATTAGAATCTTTATCCAGAATCGTAACTGCAGGCGGTGACTATAAAAAAGCACGTTTCACTTTCCAGGAGTACTTCCGCAGAATGAGCGAGGATCCAAAACGCTGGAGCCAGCCATTTGCAGCATTACTCGGTGCTTACAATGCACAGATCGGCTTCGGACTTCCATCTATCGGTGGAAAAGATTCCATGTCCGGAACCTTCAATGATATTGACGTTCCACCAACACTTGTTTCTTTCGCTGTGGATATCGCAAAAGAAAAAGATATCATCACACCGGAATTAAAAGCAGTGGGAGACCAGTTAGTACTGTTTACAATTAAAAAAGATGAATTCGACCTTCCGGATTACGCACAGGTCATGAAATTATACGATACCATCCATGCACTGATCCAGGCTGGCGTGATCGTATCCGCTTATGCACTTGATGGAAAAGGACTTGCAGCAGCAGTCAGCAAAATGGCATTCGGTAACAAGCTTGGCATCACAGTAAATGAAGATGTTTCCAAAGAAACATTATTCGCTCCGGGATTCGGTAACATTGTGGCAGAAGTTCCGGCTGAAAAGGTTGCAGAGGTAAAAGCAGCATTCGATGCAGCAGGACTTGCAGGATACGAAGCACTTGTCGGATGGGTAAATGAGGAAGAAAGCTTTATTTACGGTGATATGAGAATTTCCATGGAGGATGCATTACATGCATGGACAGCTACGTTAGAAAAAGTTTTCCCAACCCGTGTAACTGAGAATAAGGACGAAGTAAAAACAGGATTATATAAAGCAGACAGCATTTATGTATGCAAGAATAAAGTGGCAAAACCGACCGTATTCATTCCGGTATTCCCGGGAACCAACTGCGAGTACGACAGTGCGGATGCATTTGAGCGTGCAGGTGCCAATACGATCGTAAAGGTATTCAAAAACATGAATGCAAACGATATCCGTGAATCCGTAGATGAATTTGTAAAAGCAATCGAACAGTCCCAGATCATCATGTTCCCAGGTGGATTCTCCGCCGGTGACGAACCGGATGGATCTGCAAAATTCTTCGCAACTGCATTCCGCAATGCAAAGATGACAGAGGCAGTCATGAAGCTGTTAAATGAGAGAGACGGACTTGCACTTGGTATCTGTAACGGATTCCAGGCACTGATCAAATTAGGATTAGTTCCTTACGGAGAGATCCGCCCGCAGTCAGCTGAGTCACCGACTCTGACATACAACACCATCGGACGTCATGTGAGCAAAATGGTTTACACAAAAGTTGTTTCCAACAAGTCCCCATGGTTACAGGGTGCAGAGCTTGGAAAAGTATATTGCAATCCGGCATCCCATGGCGAAGGACGTTTCGTAGCACCACAGGAGTGGCTAGACAAGCTCTTTGCAAACGGACAGGTTGCTACCCAGTATGTGAATGAAGCAGGAGTTCCGACCATGGATGAAGAATGGAATGTCAACGGTTCCTACATGGCGATCGAAGGTATCACAAGCCCGGATGGACGTGTACTTGGTAAGATGGCTCACTCCGAGAGACGTGACAGAAGTGTTGCGATGAATATTTACGGAGAGCAGGATATCAAGATCTTTGAATCCGGTGTGGCTTACTTCAAATAAAACAGGCAATATTATTTATAAAAGATGAAAAAGACTTTGTGGAGTGTATAAACTCTGCAAGGTCTTTTTTACGTCTTACGGTACAAACTTTACCACTTACATGAAAGCTATTTACAAATATAACACCATTTTCTATACTGAGATAGTCGATAAGGACAACGAAAACTTGAAAGGTAAAGGGAAAAAGATGAAGGTTGTATCAAGTAAACTGATTGAACAGAAAAAACCGATCCTGAAACAATTATTAGATAGATTGCTGCAGACATATTCGTATGCATCCATTCTGATGACAGATTCAACAGGCAAACAGTATTCGATTTCAAAACAGGGAATATCCATCAGTGAGAACATGTTTGTGGAGTTAGGATATGTGGTAAAAGTATACGATGGCGAGAGTTATGGAGAATATGCGTTCAGCCACATTGATGAGAATGAGATTGACACCATTGCAGAGGAAGTAAAAAATCATGTGATGCCGTGGGCAAAAAAGCTTCCGGATGACATGAAAGTGAAACAGTATCCAGAAATTCCGGACGAAGCATATCATTTTGAAAAAAGCACTGACTATGAAGTTTTGCCGGAAGAATTAGGCGATGAGGAGATCGTAAAACGCCTTGGCGCAGTGCGTGAAAAAGCAATGGCACAGGATGAAAAAATCGTTGAGATCAAGACAGCATGCGTTTACCAGATTTATCACAAATTATTTTTATCTCCAAACAAAGACATGACGCAGAACGTCATGTGGACAAACGGCATGATCATGGGACTGATCCCGAAGGGCGAGGAGATGAAGATGGCATTTGACAGCTGCTCCGGCTGTGGCGGAATGGAAATTTTAGATGACATGGAAACAAAAATTCCACCATTAGTGCAGAAACTCAATGATCTTGCCACAAGTGAACCAATCACACCGGGCGAGTATGACTGCATCTGTGCACCGGATGTCACAGGCATGATCGTGCATGAAGCGTTCGGACATGGCGTTGAAATGGATATGTTTGTGAAAAAACGTGCGCTGGCAGAAAAATACATTGGCGAATATGTGGCTTCCCCGTTAGTTACCATGCATGATGGCGCATCGGCTGCGTCTGAGACCGCAACTTTCTTTTTTGATGATGAGGGAACACTTGCGCAGGATACCGTCATCATTGATAAAGGAATCTTAAAGACCGGAATCTGTGATGCACAGGCTGCTATGGCACTTGGCACAAAACCGACCGGAAACGGAAGAAGGGAAAAGAACAGCCACAAAGCGTACACGCGGATGACCAATACTTTCTTTGAACCAGGCACCGATAAAGTGGAAGATATGATCTCCTCTATTTCCTATGGCTTTTATCTGGAAAATGCGAGCAGCGGCATGGAAGATCCGAAAAACTGGGGAATCCAGTGCTTAGTTGACATTGCAAGAGAAATCAAAGACGGTAAATTTACCGGAAAAGTATTTTCTCCGATCGTACTGACCGGATATGTACCGGACTTATTAAAATCCATTTCCATGATGTCAGACGAGTGTGAACTTGCAGGAACCGGATATTGTGGAAAAGGACACAAAGAATGGGTAAAAGTGTCGGACGGCGGTCCATATATCAAAGCCAGAATCAGATTGGGATAAAAAGGAGAGAGACAGATGCGTGAAAAAATATTACAGGCAATTCGGAAATTTCAGATAGAAACCTACCTTGTGACAGAGAAAACAGTCGAGGGTGCAGAACTTTATTTTATAAAAAAAGAACTTGATATGCGCAGGATGAAACAGGATGCGGTGTCTGCGGTTACCATTTACCGTGATTTTGAGACAGACGGAAAGAAAATGCGTGGTTCCGCAAATATCAACATTTTTCCGGAGATGGCACAGGAGGAAGTAGATGAGGAGGTAAAAGGTGCTTATTACGCAGCTTCCTTTGTAAAAAATCCATTTTTTGAACTTCCAAAAGGGAAAAAAGAGAATAAAGTGCAGGTAAAAAGCTCACTTTGTGGAAAAAGCCTTGAGGAGATCGGAGATGCATTTGTAAAAGCGCTTTACTGTGTGGATGTGCAGGAAGATGCATTCATCAATACGGCTGAGTTTTTCATGGAAAAAACAACGACTGCGATTTACAATTCAGAGGGCATTGATGTTTCTTATGAAAAAAGCAGTGTGAACGGAGAGTTTGTCGTACAGTGTATCACACCACAGGATGTCGAGCAGTATCAGGAGTTCGCATATGATGATCTTGACACGGAGGCACTGACGGCACAGGCAAAAGAAGCATTGGAACGGGTATGCGACAGGGCAAGGGCGACAGAAGCACCGGAAAAAGGAAACTATAAGCTGCTTCTTTCCGGAAAAAATGTGCGCACACTGATAGATTTTTACATGGACCGGTCATCCTCTGGCATGGTCTATCCGGGTTATTCAGGCTATCAGGCAGGAATGGATGTGCAGGGAGAAAAAGTGCAGGGAGAAAAATTAAATATCACGCTCCATGCATCGAATCCTTATTCAAGTGAGGGAATCCCGATGAAAGATCTTACACTATTAAAAGAGGGAGAACTGAAGGCAATTCATGGAAATGCCCGGTTTGCATACTATTTAGGTGTCGAGCCGACCGGAATCTACAGTGCGGTAAAACTGAATAACGGCACAAAAGCTTTTGAGGAGATGAAAAAAGAACCATACCTTTATGTGGTAAGTTTTTCTGACTTCTCCATGGACAGCTTAAGCGGATATTTTGGCGGTGAAATTCGTCTCGCCTATCTTTTCGACGGTGAGAAAGTGACGCCGGTAACCGGAGGTTCCGTCAGCGGCAATCTGTTGGAATTACAGAAAGATATGGCATTTTCCACCGAGCGTTATAAAGATAAAGATTATGACGGACCATTTGCGGTCGAATTTCATGGGGTAGCGGTCGCAGGAAAATAAGGTTTTCATGGCGGTGAAAACGGGATGTAAAGCAAATTAATATGATAAGTGTGAAAGGAACATTACATAAATGGAACAGAAAAAGTTTCCGTTTATGTAATGCTCTTTTTTGGTGGAGGCAGATAAAATGGAGATGATAAACAAATGAAATGGAGAGAAAAACATGAAGAAAAATCTGAAAAACAAAATGAAAAAGATGGTTGCAGGAATGATGCTTGTCTGTTCACTGCTTACATTGTTTGGTGGAGTAAGCAGTGATGGGATTGTGCCTTATGGAGAAACTGTAATTGATGGGGTTCAATGGATTGCCTAAACCAGAGTGATATCAAAATCTTTCAATAAGTATTCTTTTAGAACATCGGAATTTGGTTTAGTTTCATAAAGCTCCTGAATAGCGCAGGCATAATGACCATAACATTTTACCATAGTATAGTTGTGAACTTCTCCAAGAGCCTGCGCATAATAAAAAAAGAAGTATCCTAAATTGCATAAGACTTTCTTTTGAGCACTAAAATATTTTTCGGAGAATAAATCTAATAATTTGTAAAAATGTTTGTCTATGTACAAATTTATGCAAAAAAATGTCAAAACAGGCGAAAGAAAAGTGGCTGTAAAACAAATATCAAATGAATTTAATCCGCAATAGTCAAGAATTTTAGAAAAATATAAAATACTTTTATTTGGGTCAATTGATTGATAGTTAATAGCAATATTTGTTAAGAGTGAAAGTTCTGCCCATGATAATCGATAATTATAAATAAGATGTATATCAAAATCTGGCAGAGTGTATGATAATGCATTTGACAAAATTTTTATTTTTTCCTGAGAAGATAGTGTACTGTTTATTGCGTAACTTAAATCAAATAATTGTTTTGGTAAAACATCTTTTTGAGTAAGTACAGAACCTAATTGGCTTAAATGCAGTGACACGGTATCAATCTGATATTTTGGAGTATGCATTAACTTAAATTTTAATTCATAGATTTTACTTTCACGTTCGCTTCCCCAGAAAGTAAAACCGCGTTCTGATCTGCCAAGCCGCTGTAATAAAGCCTCTGTTAAAAAGATATCTGGCTGCAGGGTGTCATTTTCAATTTTTGAAAGCTTGGATTTCGAACATAATCCCTGACATAATACAATCTGTGAAATACTCTGTTCGGTACGAAGGTCATGAATTAATCTGCCAATTGTTAAAATGTCAGGGGAGAAAAAGTCATAAGTACCATCTGTTAAATCAGAGGTGTTTATGGCTTTTTTGATTGGAAAAATAATCAGAGGAATATCATCCATTTGTGCCAGGTAATCATCTAGTGAAAACAGATGTCTGCTTAAAACATAGTTTCTGCAAATGGTGGCATAGCAGCTTTCAATGGAATGAGCCGCATAAAAGGTATTCTTAAAATAGGTGTAGGCAGTTTCAATTTCGCCAGTATAATAGTAACCCAGAGAAGTCAGAAAAGTTAATTCCAATAAAGCGGAATCATCAGAATTCTGTACCATTTTGTGGCGGTTACTGTCTGCTATGGAAAGAGCCTCGTTGTAATCTTTCATTTCTAATAAATATTTTGTGTAGACAATGGCGTATTGTGCATATAAAGAATCTTTTTTCAGATAATCAATTTCAGCGTTTGCGAGATAGGAAGCAATCTGTGAACAGATGTTATAACAAAGATCGCTTTTTCCCAGATAAAGTAATTCCTGTGCAACACCAATAAGCAGTTCGATTTCAACAATAGATAATAAAAGATGATGAAAATCTGAATAGTCAATTTCAGGACGTGTTATATGGAGCGCGGAAGAAAAAAGGTCATAAAGGGCATGATGGTCTGCACAGCCAGAGCACACCTGAATCTGACCATTTAAATAAAGATATTCCTGATAATAGAGTTTGTTATCTGCAAAGTTCCATTCTTCCAGCTTATTTAATTCCTCATATGCCTGACTTAACTGCCAGGAACCCAGATAGAAGCGTGCACGATTGAGGGTATAGAAACAGTCAAAGTCTGTTCTGCTTGCAAAGATCGGGTAAACTTCGCAGGGAGCACCTGCATGAGCCATAAGTGCTTGAAATGTGACAGGACTGACACCGGCGGAACCATTTTCGATTCTTGAAAGAGAGAGAACAGAACATACCCCTTCGGATAACTGTTCCTGTGTTAACCCCGCTTTGATCCGTGCTTCGCGGATTGTTTTTCCTGCATTTCTGACACCCATTTATAATAACCTCTAATCAACATATATTTTGAAATAAATTATATAGCGGGAAGAAGAAAAAGACAATGTATATCAATCAATTTGATATATACATAAATGGAAACTTTTTTGTTTCTGGTTACTTATTTTACAAATTTGTGCGGAGCTTGTATAATGAAAAAAGGCGAAAAGAAGAAAGGAATAAAAAGTGTTGTATGAAACAGGAAAGTAAGGTCGGCTACCGTGATATCCTGCGTCAGACCGAGTACATGAAAATTATGATAGCAGCGTTGATCAACCGGTTCGGGGATTCCATTGACGCAATTGCATCCACATGGATTGTCTATGAAATCACAGGAAATGCCGCATGGTCGGCTATCATTTATGGTGTGAATAGAATCCCATCTATTATCATTACGCCGTTAGCCGGAGCATGGGTAGAGGGGCAGAAAAAGAAAACAATTATGATTGTCACGGATTTGATACGTGCGGTCTGTGTTGCATTTGTGGCAACCGGGTATCTGTTCGGATTTTTACAGGCATGGATGCTGTTGGTTACAACTTTGACGATTTCTACGGTAGAGGCATTCCGGGGACCGGCAAGTGCTGCATTGACGCCAAAGGTGCTGGAAAAAGAATACTATGAATATGGAATATCGTTATCGACAACCTTGTCAAGTATGGTAGAATTAATCGGAACGGCTGTTGCAGCGGCAATTATAGCTGTAATTGGAACTTCCGGTGCAATTTACGTGGATATGACAACTTTTTTTCTGTCCGCACTGATCATTGTATTTGTGAATACAAAAGAGCAGGGGCTTGTCAAGCAGAAATTTGACCGTAAGGCATATGTGAAAGATCTGGCAGATGGATTTTCTTATGTGAAAAAAGATACAATGATACGCATTTTTTTACTTTTGGCGGTTTTCTTGAATGCAATTTTAGTTCCATTGAACAGTTTACAGGCACCCCTTGCCGGTGATATATTGGGCGGTGGAGCGGAGATATTATCAATTCTCGGAATCTCCATAACCGTAGGTATGCTGCTTGGCTCCGTCACTTATCCAATGGTACAGCGTATTATTCCGGGAAAGGGGCTTTGGATTGCGAGTGGTTTGGGGATTGCTTTGTTTTATATTATGCTCCCGGTGTGCAGACCGCTTTATACAAGCCAGATTTTGGTTTGTGCGTTTACCGCAGTATTTAGTTTTATTCTGGGATATACGGTGGCATTGGTAAATTCGCATTTGAGTGTGTTTGCAGTAAAAAGAATCCGCACAGACTACCTTGCCAGAATATCCGGCATTACAACCGCGGCAGGTGCAGCATCCATGCCTGTGGCATCGTTTCTGGTGAGTATCGTTGTTGCATATGTGGATACATCAGCAATATTTATTACTTCTGGTGTGCTGGCACTGATTGTGACTGTGTGCATGATTTTTTCCAGAACACTTGGACAAGGGGAAACTGATACGGTTGCAGAAGATGTAGAAATGGTGCAATCATGAGTTGGGATTAATATTGAATAGACACAATATAGATTATTATGGTCTTATTAAAGGAAGTGAGTACAAGCATCATCGATGGCATGTGAAAAAGCAGGGATCAGAGCCGGGGTTTATAAGGAACATTGAACACGTATATATATAAAACAAAAAAATATATGATCGCCCAGATTTTATGGGATTTGGCAGGCGTTATCTGTCTGGCTTTTTCACCGTTGCTTCAGCAATGGCTGTTTGATTATGGGCTGCAAAGCCCTCTCAAAAAGATCGTGATGGCGAATATGTTTCCTTACAGGGAAATGATATTACAGCGTTAGAGCAGGATTATCTGGAACCTGTTATCAGTATCATACGCTGCGTAAACATGATAATTGTGTATGGTGTCGTGCTGTTTTTCGGAGTTGACTGGAGAATTGCGCTGGTGATAATTCTGACTTCGATATTTGCAATCCTGATACCGAGAATGATAGGAAAATCGCTGACTGACGCAAGAAGTATATATCAGGAACAGATGGCGGAGTACGTTACAGAGATTACGGATTTATTGGAAGGTTTTCGTGTTATCAATCAGATGACGGTAGGAAAAATACTTGATAAGCATGAACACGTTTTAAATGAAACAGCAGAAAAGCGGTATCAGTATGGGAAAAAGAAGAGCATGGTATTAGGCGTGAGTGAATTAACGACTAAATTCGTGAAAATATTTACATTTGCAGTGGTGGCAGTTCTTTTTTATAAGCATGAGATCACAGTGGGAGTCGGAGTTGCCACACTTAGTTATGTATCTTCTTTCATCGAACCGATCGACACTGTCCTCTATAATTTCACAGCAATACAGTCCATGAAGGACGTGAAGAAAAAAGTATTAGCTTATACGCAGGATACGCATGTCTCAGTCCTGCCACGAAAGAAAAAATTAAATTCAGATATAACATTCGAAAATGTGACATTCAAAAGGAAAAGTTTTGCATTGGAAAATATAAATTTAACAATAAAAAAAGGCATGAAGTATGCTGTTGTCGGACACAGCGGAGCAGGAAAATCAACCTTGTTCAAACTTATTATGGGGTATGAAAAAAACAGTTCGGGCGTTATCAGATTAGATGGAGAAGATATCAAAAACTATGACATTTCTGAATTAATATCCTATACCGATCAGAACGAACATATTTACAGAGCGGGGATCGTAGATAATATAACCGTTTTTCATTCTTATCCAATGGATGGGATCGACAGCGTAGGAAAGAGTATCTGGCCGGAATTTTTTGAAGGGATATTCAACAGAAAAGAAAAAGAATGTCAGCGTTTTAGTGGAGGGGAAAAACAGGCAGTCGCATTTTTGCGTATGGCAGCAAAAAATGCAGAGGTGATACTTCTCGATGAGCCGTTTTCTGCAATGGATGCAAAAATGAAATCGGCAGTAGAACATTATCTGTTTACAGGAAAAGAGTTTGAAGGAAAAACCGTTTTAGTCATTACACATGATACAAGAGAAGAAAGCCTTTCGCAGTATGATGGAATCATAAATGTTGGAGAGAATGGCATTTATGTGGAATAAATGTCTGTGGGCAGGGAGAGATTGGATATTGTTTTTCAAAAAGTAATCCGCTATACTTAGGTCAATAACGAGTGAGGATGACAGAGATTGTTCTTGATGGTGACTGGAGGGACGATACATGAATACAATGCCGATATCAGAACTGATTGAGCAGGTAACAGAAATCTGCAAAAAAAACGGGGTGAAACGGCTGGATTTATTTGGTTCTTTTGCAACAGGAACATCCACACCAACGAGTGATATTGATTTTGTGGTGTATGGATGCAACAATCTTATAAAATTGGAAACAGATTTAGAACAGATTGAAACATTGCGGAAAATAGACATTTTTGACTACGACAGTATTCACAATGAATTTTTACGGGAGGATATTCACAAATATGGAAAGCAGATTTATTAACCGGTATCATACTTTTTGCAAATGCCTGAATAATCTGGAAAAAAGTAAAACTGCCAGCCCGGATGCAGATGTTAAAAGTGCGAAATCAGCTTGCGCATGATTATGATGGAAGTTTTGCATGCGAGATGTTTGCGGATATTGTGAATGTGTACTGTCCGTTGTTCGAGAAATTCCGTGACAGCGCAGCAAAATATTATGAGTAAGACAGAAAGGGGCTGTGCACCAGCTGATTAGAATCAATCAGCAGTGTCTCAGTTTCTTTTTTTATGTAAATAAGAAACTTCGTTTCTGTTACATAAAAAATACTCCGCGAGGATGCGCAACTTGCGCACGAGCAAGATGCACACATTCATGCGGTGCATTTGACGACCGTTAATCAGATCGGGATTCGCAGAGCGTATTCGTCTTTTGTGGGAGGGCAGATAACTATGTATTATATAGCATTAAATGTGTTACACAACATGAATTCAAGTAGAGTAATGTTATACAGAGAAATGCGAAAGCACTTTGAAAACCAGAATATCAATTCAGATGATGAAGTTTTTGAATTAGGACGAAAGCTGGGATTGGCTGATCATGTAATTAAGTATGAATATGATGGCTGTATGTATGCAAATTTTATAGTGCCTCAAAATGGTGTTAAAAGACTCTCTGAAAAGGCAAAAGTTGATTTTAAATTATATGATTCTGAATTGAAATATAAATTATCTGAAGTGCCTGTTACATTTGATATTTACCCGGAATTCATTGAGACTAAAATGCATCGGGTAGATACGATCGACAGGGCATATGAAGAAAAACTCATGGAAGAAAAGTGGTCAAGAAATAAGACACTGCAACGTTATAAAAAGAAAATAAATTCTTTTTCAGAATTGGAAAGTACGATCTGTAAACTGAATGGAGCTTTCGGTGAGCGAGAAGAATATCATAAAAGTTTGGAAGAATTAATAACGGCATATGGAACAAGAAGAATTCATACAAAAGATTCAACGGCATGGATCAACTTTAGAGGATGTTATTCGTCTAAGTCATTAAATGATTTTTGGAAAGTCTATCTGCATATCTTTGATTATACGGATAAAGCGATAGAGTGGGGAGGAGAGCCACTTTCATTGCAGTATCTTTCGGAGCTTTGCAATAGGGAAGGAAAAGATTTGAAAGATTTTTTAGTGGCAGCAATGGAAGATGGGATGATTAGAAAAATAGGAAAAGACAGGTTCTCCATCACTGGACATGCAGCTTCTATTAATAAATGCATCAGCAGTAAATATCATTTAAATAGATTGAGTGTCATCATTCGGAGAAAAGATAAGCAGCGTTTTATTTTGCTGATTGGAGAAAATAGTTTGTACTCGCAAAAAATCAAAGAGGTAATTAATTGTGATACAAAAAGAGTAGAAAATTATTGGCGTTTATTTGAAGCTGATACATTAAGTGATGTTATTACAAAAATAATCGATATAATTGTTGCATTTGATATTTATGAGGATTTTTATTACTGGTCGTTAATTAGTATATAGATAATATACAAAATGAAAATTAATAACAAATATGATTCAGAACATATGGATAATCGCAATTTCATAATAAAACGACACAGATATTGACATAATATATATAAATATGGTACTCTCTTAAAAAGAGGTGAGAAAATGTTAAAAACTTATCTGATGGAAAATTATGGATATAATGAACCTATTTTTTTGAATGACTTGACAATTCAGGGATTGTCTGAAAATGCAGTTCGGCAGGCCGTGAAACGACTTGTTGCTAATGGTTTTTTGGAACGGTATGATAATGGAATCTATTATATTCCAAAGCGTGACGGATTACTTGGGAAGAGTTATCTTGATCCGTCGCTGGTTATTATGCGCAAATATATACAAAGTAAATCAGAGATTTATGGGTATGTCACAGGAGAATCATTTGCCAATCAGTTAGGATTAACAACGCAGATGCCAGCGGTGATTGAAGTGGTTACAAATCGTGAGGCGACGAATGGCCGTACTATAACAGTGGGAAGTGAAAGAGTTAGAATAAAAAAGGCTCCGATTATGGTTTCAGATTCGAATGCTGATCTTCTACAGTTACTTGACAGTATTGGACAGGCAGAAAAGTACACGGAGCTGTCAATTCATGAGACAATAGATATATTGATTTCTTATGTGAGAAAGAAATGTTTTACGAAAGATCAGTTGTCGGAAGTGATTCCGGCATTAACTGGTGCAACGGCAAAGAAATTGATCGAATGGGGAATGATTTATGAATTTGCATCATGATGAAGTAAGAAAACAGCGTTCAACATTAGCAGTTTGTCCATCAGCAAAAGAAAATGTATGTGTGACGGATATTTTATATGAAATTATAGAAAAAGAGACTTATAAAAAAGATTATGAGGAAATAACATTAGGCTTGCTATTTGTGCCAGAAACCTACGATACAGTTATTCAAAGCATAAAAAAGATTGCAGATAGTGGAATCTGGAATTAGAATAAATGGCGGATTTTACACCGCCACTTTTTCTATTCAATCCTCACAAACTCCGGCTTTCTCTCCCGGAACACCGTAAAGTAATCAAAGCCGGCGTCTTTTAATATAGAAGGAACTTTTGCAAAATCAAATGCAACATGTTCCGGTTTGTGGGCGTCGGCACCGATCGTGATGATATCGCCGCCAAGTTCCCGGTAACGCCGGATGATCTCCTCAGTTGGATTTGGGTGGCCAAGACCGTACTTGAAGCCACCGGTGTTCAGCTCAATCCCTTTTCCGAGGGAGATAAGTTTTCGTAAAATTTCATCGATCATATCCTGATATTCTCTCCAGTCATAATTTTCATTGGAAGTCGGACCGTAGCGGACAACATAGTCGAGGTGTCCGTATACGTCGAAATCATGGTAACTTTCTATATTTTCAAGAATGGATTCAAAATATTCGCGGTAGGCGGCTTTCTCTGTCCGTTTTTCATAAAAAGCCGCATAATACGGATCAAATCCATGCACAACATGGGAGGAACCTATGACAAAATCAAATGGATACTGCGATAAAATATCTGTGTACAGCGCAGCTAGATGCGGCTGTAAGCCAAGCTCAATGCCGAGGCATACCGGAAGCTTTGCGGCATATTTTTCCTGATAGGCAAGTACGGACGAAATATAATTTGGCAGGTCGAGAAGAAAAATATCCGGTTCCTCAGGATAATCAATATCAAGATGATCTGTAAAGCAGATCCCGGCAAGTCCTTTTTCGATAGCAGAAGAGATCATTTCTTCCTGCGGGGCTTCACTGTCCCCGGAAAACTGGCTGTGCATGTGTGTGTCCCAGAGCCGATAATGCGAAAATTTGGTTTCCATAAAATCTATATTCCTTTCCGTGAAAAAATTATTAGTAAAATTAATAATTAAAAATTTCTAAAAATACAGCGGCTAAGTTATAATAAAACGCCTGTATCATGCATTAATCTGATATCTAATATAACTTATTTTACAAGAAAATGGAATAGATTGTACGTGATTTTGTACAAAGTGAATGAAAAACATAGTCGAAAAACAAATATAGTGAAAAATTTAACAAACTCATGAAAAACACTTGAACTTTATACAGAAATTGGTTAAAATAAAGGAAGCTTGGGAACAATAGTTTTCCAAAAGTATATTTTATACAATTCTAGGAGGAATTTAAAATGGCAGTAAGAGTAGCAATTAATGGTTTCGGCCGTATCGGTCGTCTTGCTTTCAGACAGATGTTCGGAGCAGAAGGATATGAAGTAGTAGCAATCAACGATTTAACAAGCCCTAAAATGTTAGCACACTTGTTAAAATATGATTCTTCTCAGGGAAAATATGAGCACGCTGATGAAGTATCTTACACAGATGATTCTATCATCGTTTGCGGAAAAGAAATCAAAATCTACGCATTCCCAGATGCAAACAACTGCCCATGGGGTGAATTAAAAGTTGACGTTGTATTAGAGTGTTCTGGATTCTACACAAGCAAAGAGAAAGCTCAGGCTCATATCAATGCAGGTGCAAGAAAAGTTGTTATCTCCGCTCCAGCTGGTAACGATCTTCCAACAATCGTTTACAACACAAACCATAAAACATTAAAACCAACAGATACAATTATTTCTGCAGCTTCTTGTACAACAAACTGCTTAGCACCTATGGCTGATGCATTAAACAAATATGCACCAATCCAGTCTGGTATCATGGTAACAATCCATGCTTACACAGGTGATCAGATGACTC
>OGCM01001199.1_pt1 | contig 33426 bp, 27 predicted proteins | sample 1570151 | NCBI WGS metagenome assembly OGCM01 (sample SAMEA4370582, study PRJEB24528) | human gut metagenome
GTCCGCGTACGTCCCCCGGAGCTGCGGAGAAATAAAAATGCTGTCCGCGCAGTGAAAACAATTACGGAAAACAAGCATACGAACAAGCTTGAACATATCGAAAACGGATTCGCTTTGGGCCGTTTTCTCTTTCAAGGGCAATCCGTTTCAGAAAAAGCCGCTCGAAGCATTTCGGGCGGCCTTCATATACAGGGAACGCTGCGTACAGGGATTCGATAAACACGAAAGTCTTTGAAGAGGAGAGGAAGGGGTTTTGGGAGGGGGAGGGGAAACTTTCTGAAGAAAGTTTCCCCTCCCCCTCCCAAATTTCTCTACCTTCCGTCGATAAGGCGCATGTCCTCGGGCGCGGAGGCTTCGACGGTGTAGTCGATGACGCTCTTGCCGGAAGCGGGCACGGTGAGATTCCACGTGTTGACGTGATCCTTCACAACCGGAGCGGGCTTGGCGACGACCTTCACCTCGATGGCGCTGTCGCCGATCTGCGGTTCGGGATCTTCCACGCGCACGGCAACGGGCTGCGTATGGCTGTTGGTTACCTCAATCGTCCACTTCCAGTCGCGGGTCTGACGCTTGCCCACAAAGCCCTTGCTGCCGCTCTGGCGGAGATCCTGCTTCATGTCCACCGTCACACGGGAATCCCTGCCGAAGAACATATCCTCGTGATCCCCTGACAGCGCAAACGTTCCCGCCCCCACAGGCAGCCCGTCCACCGAATACTGGGCCGGGCCATGCGGCCAGTCCACGGCTTCGGGCAAACGAACCTCGGCCATCAGCCACGCCGCCTTGCCGCCGTAGCCGGGACGGGCCAAGCGGACGAACGACGCCTTCCAGTCACCCCGCGCCAATTCGAACTGCACGGGCCGACCGGCGGGAACCGTGCGCGTCCCCAAGTCCCACGCCGCGAACGTCGCCATTTCACGGACATCTACGGGCGGAGCCGCCTTCATCATATTGGGGGCCGCGTCCATCGCCGCCTGCTCCATGACGGGGCTCGCGGCGAGCGCCCGGGGCATATGCTCCACCTTCCGCAACGTCCAGTTCGGCAGGCTGCCCGGCTGCAATCCGCTGCCCGGATCGGCGGAAGCCAGCGTAAGATGCACGCCCTTCCAGTCCTGCCCCGTCGCCTGCCGAATTTCCGCCTGCTGCGCGAAACGCACCAAGCCCTTTTCCGGCTCCGCATCGAACCGGTAGGCCGGAGACCAGCCGCATCCGGACAGCATGTATGAATAGCGTACCCGGACATTTCCGGAGAGATCGCCGACCTGCGCCTCGACCTGGGTGCCCGTCGCCGCATCGCCGTATTCGGACAAGGCCTGCTCAAGGCGCGCCACGCCTTCCCGCGCTTCCTTGACCTGCGGCTCCAGTGCTGCGGCCTGCACATACAACGCCTTGAGGCGTTCCGGCATAGCCGCATCCAGCTTTTCCATCTCCGCCATCGAAATCTCTTGCGCCAGCGCGCCCTTACTCCACAGCGAGATCCGCGCCGCCACCGCTGCGGCTTCGCCTTCCAGCCCCGCCGCATGTGCACGCGCTTCGGCCAAATCCTGACGCAACGCCGCTACGGTCTCGCTGTCCACCACCAGAACCGGGATTGCCCGGCGGCTGATGACTTCGCCTTTATCCAAGGAAATAACGAGAGACTCCAAGTCAGTACCCGCAGGAACCACAAAAGTCACCGCCCCGTTCTTCACGGGCAGCGTATCGTCAACCTGCACCTGCGCGCTCGAAGGATACAGCACAATATCCATCGCCGGAGCCGCAGCCGCGACACCGGACAGACACCACATCAAAGCCGCCAACAACACCAGACGGTTTCGCATCACTACCTCACTTTGCAGCTCAAACAAAAAAAGGGGCCTTTCAGCCACCTCCCCAAACACCTTTCCATTTCCATATCCCAACGAGGAGGTGATTCAGTTTCTCCGAACTCCCTTGAAAAAGCCATGACAATCTCACGCGTTCCCGAGCCCATCCTTCCAGCGCCCACAAAAAACGCCTCCCGCGACCAACGCAGGAGGCGTTTGCACATGCAATCTTTTCTGCGTCAGGGGCAATCCCCACACAGAGATCCGGTACGCAAAAAAAGTCTTTTTGGGGAGGGAGAGCCTTCTTCGGAACGCTCTCCCCTTCTCAAACCCTATTTCACTGTTTCTCGTTCGCGCCGCAGCACTTCTTGTACTTCTTGCCGCTGCCGCAGGGACAGGGATCGTTGCGGCCCGGCTTGTTCTCGGCTTTGGCCTGAGCGGGAGCCCCGAGCAGATCTTCGGGTTCGTTGGAGTAGGAAAGCTGCTGCGGCTGCTCCTTGTGCTGGAACATCGGTTCCGGCTCGGGCGCGGCAACAACTTCTTCTTCCGCAACTTCCGTGGGGCGCTGCTCCACGCGCACGCGGGTAAGGGCGCGGAACGCTCCCTCACGGATGTGCACAAGCAGCTCCTGGAACATGTTGAAGCCTTCACGCTTGTACTCCAGCTTGGGATCGCGCTGGCCGTAGCCGCGCAGGCCGATCCCGTCGCGCAGGAAGTCCATGTTGCGGAGGTGTTCCTTCCAGCCGCGATCCAGTTCCTCAAGCAGGAAGTAACGCAGCAGGTCCGCGTACAGCGGCCCGGCCTCTTCCCGCAACTGGGCCATGATGGACTGCACCAGTTCCTGCGCCTCTTCACGGGTCGGCAGGGGCGCATCGCCGGGCAGCACGCGGTCGATGTTCATGACCTCGGACAAGCGGGCGCGCACGGGCTTTTCATCTTCGATGTCGCGTGCGGCCTTGGAAACTTCGAGCCCGGCATACATATCGTCCAGCAGATCGGACAAATACTCGTTCAGGATGGGCTCAAGATCCGGCTCCTGCATCAGATCCCGGCGCAGGCTGTAGATGACGGTACGCTGCTGGTTCATGACGTTGTCATAGTCCAGCAGGGTCTTACGGATTTCAAAGTGATGGCCTTCCACGCGCTTCTGGGCATTCTCGATGGCGCGGGAAACCATGTTGTTCTCGATGGGCTCGCCTTCCTGCATCCCGAGTTTCTGCATGAGCCCGGAAAGGCGGTCGGAACCGAACAGGCGCATGAGATCGTCTTCGAGCGACAGATAGAAGCGCGAGGAGCCCGGATCGCCCTGACGGCCGGAACGGCCGCGCAACTGATTGTCGATACGGCGGCTCTCGTGGCGTTCGGTGCCGAGGATGTGCAGGCCGCCGAGTTCGACGACGCCTTCCCCGAGCTTGATGTCCGTACCGCGGCCCGCCATGTTGGTGGCGATGGTCACCTTGCCGGCCTGACCGGCCTGCGCGACGATTTCGGCTTCCTGCGCATGGTGCTTGGCGTTGAGCACGCTGTGCGGCACGCCTTCACGTTTCAGAAGCTGCGAAATGAGTTCGGACGTTTCAATGGAAATCGTACCCACCAGCACGGGCTGGCCCGTGGCGTGCAGTTCCTTGATGGCCTGAATGATGGCCTGCATCTTTTCACGCCGCGTCCGGTAGATGAGGTCCGGCATGTCCTTGCGGACCATGGGGCGGTTCGGCGGAATGGTGGATACTTCCAGACCGTAGATCTGGGCGAATTCCACGGCTTCGGTGTCGGCCGTGCCGGTCATGCCCGACAGCTTGTCATACATGCGGAAATAGTTCTGGAACGTGATGCTGGCGAGGGTCTGGTTCTCGGCGGCGACGGTGACGTGTTCCTTGGCTTCGAGAGCCTGATGCAGGCCGTCGCTGAACCGGCGTCCGGCCATGAGGCGGCCCGTGAATTCGTCGACGATGACGACCTGATCGTCCTTCACGATGTAGTCGACGTCGCGGCGGAATACAGTATGCGCCTTGAGGGACTGCAACACATGGTGCTGCGCGGTGATGTTGGCGGTGTCATAAAGGTTCTCGATGCCGAGCTGTTCTTCCACGTACAGCACGCCTTCGTCGGTGAGCGACGCGGTTTTGCCCTTCTCGTCGACCGTGTAGTGCTTTTCCTTTTCGAGGGTACGGACAACTTCGTCCACCTTCTGATACAGATCGGTGGATTCGTCGGACGCGCCGGAGATGATGAGCGGCGTACGGGCTTCGTCGATCAGGATGGAGTCCACTTCGTCGACGATGGCGTAATGGTGGCCGCGCTGCACCAGCTGCTCGGCGTAAAATTTCATGTTGTCGCGCAGGTAGTCGAAGCCGAACTCGTTGTTCGTGCCGTAGGTGATATCCGCGCCGTACGCTTCCTTGCGCTGTTCGTCGCTCAGGCCCGCGACGATGACGCCCACGGAAAGGCCGAGAAAGTTGTACAGCCGGCCCATCCATTCGGCGTCACGCTTGGCGAGGTAGTCGTTGACGGTAACGACGTGGACGCCCTTGCCTTCCAGCGAGTTCAGGATGACGGCGAGAGTGGCGACGAGGGTCTTGCCTTCGCCGGTTTTCATTTCAGCAATCTTGCCGTTGTGCAAAGCCATCGCGCCGAGCAGCTGCACATCGTAATGCCGCATACCGAGCACGCGGGTACTGGCCTCGCGGACCAGGGCGAACACTTCGGGGAGAACGGCATCCAGATCCTTTTCCCCGTTTTGCACCTGTTCCCTATAGACGGCCAAGCGCTGCGGCAGTTCCTCATCCGCAAGGGCCTGCATTTCGGGCTCAAGCGCATTGATTTTAGCCACCAGCGGCCTGAGTTTTTTCAGAAAACGATCGTTTTTACTACCGAAAATCTTGCGTACGAGGAAACCTATCATGAAAACTCCCGAAAAAGAGGATACACGGCGAGCACCGCATCCCTCAACTAATAAGACATGCTTCACCGATTGGCAAATGACGACAACAGGGTTTTCTTTATAACAGAAAGGGAAGGCTGTCTTTCCACAGGAAAAAAACGCCTTCCCAAAAGTCTCTGTGCCTTGCCCTCGCTCCCGTGTTTGTGGAGCCTCTCCTTATGAAGAGGATGAATCGGGGGACGACGCTTTTTGAAAAAAGTGCCCTCCCCTGTGCCCCTCCAGCAAAACTTCGACGGGTGGGGCGGCTGCAGGAAAGGAGTTCAGGAAGAAACGAGGCAGCGCAGCAATCCCCCGCACTCAGCCCGTGCCCCCCCCCCGCAGACATTAACGTTTCTTCATCCGGCCCCGCCCGGCATACAACGCCGCGCCTGACGCCGGTTACAAAAGTCTTTGGAAGATGAGAGGAGGGGTGTGGGGAGGGGAGAAGGAAGCTTTTCTTCAGAAAAGTTCCTTCTCCCCTCCCCACGTCATCCCACCATCCCGACTTTCCTAACAAATCCTCGGCAACTGGTCGCCTTCGAGCATGGACAGCAGGCGGCGGCCTCCGATGGGCGTCTGGAGCACGACCTGACCGGGACGGGACGGGGCCACGGCTTCGAGCACGGTGCCGATACGGGCGGCCTCGCGCCCCTGCGGCTCGGAGCGGAGCACGTCGAGCGCGGCCTGAGCCTTGGCTTCCGGCACAAAACACAGCATCTTGCCCTCATTGGCGAGGTACAGGGGATCGAGGCCGAGCACGTCGCAGCCGGAACGCACCGCATCGTGGATCGGGATCGCGGCCTCCTCGATGGAACAGACCACCCCGGATTGCCCGGCGATCTCGTTCAGCGTGGTCGCCAGCCCGCCGCGCGTGGGATCGCGCAGCACATGGATATCCCCGACCTCAAGCATCAGGCGTTCCACCATCTTGTTGAGCGCGGCGCTGTCGCTCTCGACGCCTTGCAGGAACGAAAGACTGTCGCGCTGCCCGAGCACGGCAAGCCCGTGATCGCCCACGGCCCCGCTCACCAGAATGGCGTCGCCGGGCCGCGCGCCGCTGCCGGACGGCGACGGGTCCGCAAGGATTTCGCCCACGCCCGCCGTGGTTATGAACAGCTTGTCGCAGGCCCCGCGCGGCACGACCTTGGTGTCGCCGGACACGATGAGCACCCCGGCGCTGCGGGCCGCTTCCGCCATGCTTTCCACCACCTTGCGCAACAGATCGAGATCGAGCCCTTCTTCGAGGATGAAGCCGCAGGTCAGATATCTGGGCCGCGCGCCGAGCATGGACACGTCGTTGACCGTGCCGTGCACCGCCAGCGTGCCGATGTTGCCGCCGGGGAAGAACAGCGGGGTGACGGTATACCCGTCCGTACTCATGGCGATGGGACCGGAAAGTTCCAGCTTGGCGGCATCGTCCAGCGTCCGGAGAATGGGATTGTCGAACTGTTCGAGAAAGAGTTCGTTGATGAGCCGCTGGGAGGCCCTGCCGCCGCTGCCGCAATCCAGAAGAAGTGTCTTTGTCATAACCGACCTGTCTTAATGATGATTCCACGGATGGAACAGCCGATGCGAAAAACGTCTGACGCGGCCGCCCATCCTTCCGAGCGAACAGAAGATACCGAGCAGGTTGAGTATCCCGAACAAGGCGAAATTGATGTGCATCGCCTCCAGAAACTCAGGAATGTTGTTCGGGCCGAGCGCCTCGTCGCCCAGATAAGCGTTCATGGTCAGGGAAATGATGACCATGCTCGACAGCGTCCCGAGCGTGCGGGCCGTACCCACCAGTCCCGAAGCCTGCCCCATGTGCGCTTCGTCCACACTGGTCATGATCGCGCTGGTGTTCGGAGATGCGAACAGCGCGATGCCCGAACCTATCACAAGCTGGACCAGCGTGACCACCCACAGCGACGACGCCCCGTCGAGGGAGGAGGCCAGCAAAAGGCCGACGCCGCACACCGCTATGCCGATTGTGGCGATGATGTCCGCGCCGTGCCTGTCCGCCATACGCCCGCCGAGCGGTGAAATAAACACCTGAACGGCAGGCTGCGCCGACAGGAGCAACCCGGTTTCGAGCAGAGTCAGGCCGTGGACGCCTTGGAGATACAGGCTAAAATAGAAGGTCACGCCGAAAATGGAACTATAATTGATGAAGGAGGCCAGCGTGCTCAGGGCGAACGCCTTGTTCTTCACGAGAAAGGCGACGTCCAGAATGGGATGGTGCGAACGGCGCTCCTCCCACAGGAACAGCCCGAGGAACACCACCCCCAGGGCGAACAGGACGCCCGCCCATGCGCCGGAAAAGAGCCAGATCGCCCCGATGGACAGCAGGCTGACGGCAAGCGTGTAGAAGAGGCTCCCCCGCCAGTCGAAGGGATCGTCCGGGGCGTCCTTCCAGTCGCAGCGGACATTGCAGTACATGAGCAGCCACGCGATGATCCCGATGGGGACCACGCTGAAAAAGAGGAACTGCCAGCCAAGGGCCGTGCCGAGAAGCCCGGACAGGCCGGGGCCGAGCGACAGGCCGCTGTACACGCCGATGGAAGTGAGCCCGAGCACCCTGCCGAGCTGTTCCGGCGGCGCACAGCTCACCAAGATCGCCAGCGCGCAGGTGTTCATGATGGCGGTGCCCATCGCCTGCACGAAACGGCAGCACAGGAACAGCCAGATGTTCGTCACGAACGGCAGCAAAGCCGACATGACGACGAACAGAGACAGGCCGCTGAGGAAAAGCCGCTTGCGCCCGACCATGTCCCCCACCCGGCCCGCCACCAGATGGAAAATCGCCAGCGACAACGTGTAGGCCGCGTTGATGAGGCTCAACTGCATGGCGCTGGCGTGCAGATCCCGCCCGATGGCGGGCAGCAGCGGCCCTGCGCCGGACAGCATGAACGGCAGCATGAATTGGGCAGCCCCCACGGCGATAATGACGGTGCGCAGGGAGACGACGGGACGTTCCACATTGCAGGAAGCATTCGGATGTTCAGTTCTCATGAGAACCTTGTACGTCCCCTTTGAGAGGGGGTCAATCGTCCAAATTGAACGCTTGATCAATCTTTCTAATGCCGCATCTCACCCGTGCTCCGCCCAGTCTAAGACGCCCCGCCCTCACACCCCCTTCTCCATGAAACACACCACGAACGGCAAGTGTGCGAACTTCCGGGTTCCCGTAATGCTGAAGCCCTGCCGCTCGTACCAGCGCACCAGTTTCCTGTTTTCGTACATGGCCCCGATGCTGATCGTCCCGCCTCCGGCCCGCCGCACTTCCTCCACGGCGTGAGCCACCAGCGCTCCGCCGTATCCCCGGTTCCGGCTCCACGGGGCCACAGCCAGCTTTTCGAGATAGAACGTCGCCTCGTCTTTCCGCTTGAGGGCCATGCAACCGGACAAACCGTCCTCGTCGGACAGGCCGTACAGGACGGTCCCCCGCTCCTGTTCCTCGGCCAGTGCCGCGTCCCGCAGGAAGGCTCCGTTCGCGGGGCAGTTCTCTTCCGTGAGATCAAAAGCCTCGGCGACTGTAGCGAACGCCTGCCGAATGACCTCCGCCGCCGCGGGGATGTCGTCAGGTGCAAGTTGCGTGATGATGTGCATGGCTCTTCCCATAATAATGGTTGGACACGCTTCGGCATTGAGATGAGATTCATAACAAAAGGTGCTCTGCGGGCGGGGATATACCCCTTTGGAAAGGGCGGGAAGGGCTCCGCGCCGGCAGGTTTGGGGAAGGATGAGAAGGCATGGGGGTCCCCTGCCTTCAGAAACGTTCCCCCAATCCCCAATGCTTCCCCTCTCTTCAAGAATCTTGTTCCACCGCCGTCAGCTCCATGTCGCCCCAGACGCCGATGGCTCCCCCGCACTGGGCGAAAATCCCGGTGAGGCCATGCTTCACGAATCGCCGGGCATAGTCCACCACGGCTTTGACGTCGCCGGGGCCTTGCAGACGGTTGCACAACGCCGTCGCCAGCGCGTCCGCCAGCGCCCCGTCCGGGGAGCGCACAAGCACCAGCTCGCCCTGCCCGAAACTCAGGGAGTGCCCGATGGTCGCGGAAGAGGCGCACAGCGCCAACGGGCACGCCGACGCCGCCACATTCAGCCCGATAAGCACCCCGGACTCGGGGTCGGGCAGCAGCCCCACCACACGATCGCGCCGCGAGTACATGAAAATGTCACCTCCGTTCTCTATGATGAGATCCGGAGAGCGGTCCACGAGCGATTCCGCCGCCATCTGCGCGATGGTCCCCGCCACCGCCGCGAACGGCCCCACCCCGGCGATAGCCGAAGCATCGGCCATGCGCCGGACGATTTCGGGAGGAGGGACGGAACAGGACAGCGGGACGGGCACAAGGCTGTGCCGGAATTCGGGATGCAGCACAATCCAGGCCTCCAGCTCGCCGCGCAGCGTACGCACGCGTGCCGCCAGGGCATCCTTGAAGCCTTCCGGCAGGGGCGACACCGCCGTCACCCGCAGATCCGTCTCCCCGATCACGAGCTGAAACCCGTGCTCGCCGTCACGCGGGGCGCAGCGTTCCCGGTATCCGCGGTGCGGATCAAGATGAATCCCTTTCACAGTCCTGCCCATCCTTTACTTTTGGTACGATTGATTCTAAAAAAATGTGTTCGCAAAGTCGATTTCCGCCCGCCGGGCATCACCTTTTCACTTTTTCCAACGCGTCCATACAGGAGAACGTCATGCCAAAGCATTTCATGAGAATCCGCGACCTCGGACACAGCGGGGCATGGGAAATCATCCGCCGTGCCAAGGAAATGAAAGAGACCAACTATCGCGGTCACTGCATGGACGGCAAGGTTGCTGCGCTTATTTTTGAAAAAGCCTCCACGCGCACGCGCGTCTCCTTCGACGTCGCCGTCCGCCAGCTCGGCGGCACGACCATCTTCATGACCCCCGCCGAAAGCCAGCTCGGCCGCTCCGAACCCCTGCGCGACACCGCCCGCGTGCTTTCCCGCTACGTGGACTGCCTCATCGTCCGCACGTTCGGCCAGGAAAAGCTCGACGAACTCGCCGAATACGGCTCCCTCCCGGTGGTCAACGCCCTCACCGATCAGGGCCATCCCTGCCAGCTCATGGCGGACCTCCTGACCATCTACGAGCGCACCCCCGACTTCTCCAAAGTCACCGTAACCTGGGTGGGCGACGGCAACAACATGGCCAATTCGTGGATCGAAGCCGCCATGTACTTCCCGTTCCAGCTCAACATGGCCATCGCCCCCGGCTATGAGCCCGATCAGCAGCTTCTCGCCCTTGCGCTCCAGTCCGGCGCGAAGATCTTCCTGACCCACGATCCCAAGCTCGCCGTCGACGGCGCGAACTACATCTACGCCGACGTGTGGGCCTCCATGGGGCAGGAAGATGAGCAGAAAAAACGCGAGGAAGCCTTCAAGGGCTTCTGCGTGGACAGCGAACTCATGAGCCTCGCCGCCCCCGGCGTCAAGTTCCTGCACTGCCTGCCCGCCCATCGCGGCGAGGAAGTGACCGACGAGGTCATGGAAAGCGAAGCCTCCATTGTCTGGGATGAAGCGGAAAACCGCCTGCACGCCCAGAAAGCCATCCTCGAATGGGTTTTCTCCGACTAGAAGCCGCCGCTCCGGCCCAAATTCCGGGCCGGAGCGTTTTCCCAAAATCATTGACATCCTCCCTGTCGGGGAGAATGGTTTAAAACCAGCCTTTCTCCGGCGTTCCGGCACAGACGTGTTCTCCGCCCGACAAAAGGAGGATTCATGGAATCGCCCTTCCCTTCCCGCGCCGAACTGGACCCTCCCGAACAAACGCCGCACGTTTGCCTTCTGGCCTGCAGTCCGCATCCCGACGGCAGCACCGACGCCGCCGCCCGTCTGCTGGAACAGGCCCTTTTGTCGCGCGGCGCGACCGTGGACCGCATCTGCCTGAGGGAATACGCGCTCCATCCCTGCATCGGCTGCGGCTATTGTTCCGCACACCCGGGGCATTGCTTCTTTGACGGGGACGACGTTGCGGATCTGTTCCGGCGGATGGGACACGCGGACAGCCTCATCCTGAGCATCCCCGTCTATTTTTATGGCCCCCCGGCGTTGCTCAAGGGCTTCATCGACCGGGCACAGATTTTTTGGGAACAGCGCCGGGAAGGAACGCGCACGCCGCGCCGTCCCGCCCATGCCGTCCTTTGCGCGGCGCGTACGCGGGGCGACAGGCTCTTTGAGGCTAACCTCCTGATCCTGCGCTGTTTTTTGGATACGCTGGGATTCAGCCTCCATGAGCCGCTGCTTTTGCGCGGCGTGGAACGGCCCACCGATCTTTTGCATTCACAAGTCATTGCCCAGATTGAACGATTCGGGCTCGAAGCCGCCGAACAGGCCACACGTTTCTATCATGAATGAACGAAGCTTTCGTTTTCTCCAACCGTTACGGGATCTGCTCCACGCCACTTCGCTGGATGAGCGGCGCTGTATCCTGTGCCATATCCCTTTTTCCCCGCTGAACCGGGGGGAACTGCCAGCCGATGTCGACAACGAGCAGCGTATGCAGATCCCCCTCTGCCCGTCCTGCCGGGCCCTGCTCCGTCCACGCAAGGGAGGTTACTGCCCCTTGTGCGGCGAGCTCCAGCCCTTCTCGGACTCCGAGCCCGCCCTGTGCGAGACATGTCAAAAGACGCCGCCGCCGTGGGAACATTTCCGCTTCTACGGCGCATACAGCGGCGCGCTGAAAACGCTTCTCCTGCGCGGCAAGTTCGGCGCCGACCCCGCCGTGCTGCACCTGCTCGGGCGGTTCCTCGCCCTCTCCTGCAAGGATCTGCCCAAACCCGACGCCATCGTCCCCGTGCCCCTACACTCCACGCGGCTGCGCGAGCGCGGATTCAATCAGTGCCAGGAACTGGCCCGCCCCCTGTCCGATGCCCTCGGCGTGCCGCTCGTGCCCGATCTGCTGCTCCGCCAGCACCCCACCCGGCATCAGGTGGGCCTGAGCGAAGCCGAACGCGTCGCCAACCTCAAGAGCGCGTTCCTTTCCCTCCCGGAAGTCCGGGGCAAGCGCATCCTGCTTGTCGACGACACCTACACGACCGGCACAACCTTGCGCCGCGCCGCCCTTGCCCTGCTCGATCCACATGCCGGGGCCGCCGCCGTGGACGTGGCCGTCGTCGCCAGAACGCCGCGCGAAAAGCACGATTTCCAGTACAACTGGAGCTCCCCACACGAGTCACTCCCTAAAAACAGCTGAGAATTCCGACTGCGGAGGCCTTTCATGTTCGGACGTATCCTGATGACCCTCGGACTGGCCATGCTTTTGGCCGCTCCGGCCCATGCCGGTGTCGGACTGGTCCTTCCCGACAGCCCCATCGTTGACGACCCGGAAAAAACATCCCTCAACCTCGTCATCTGCGCCATTGATCCGGCAACGGGCGCGGGCATCCCTATTGAACGCCCGCAAGTCTTCACGGCGCTACGCTACAGCGGCGACAACATGGACCGGAGCGAACACCTCTCCGTCCTCGACGAAATCGTCGCCTACGGTGCTCGCGCATGGACCACAAACATTTCCCTGCCCCACCCCGGCGTCTACCAGCTCGTCATGCAAACCAAGGCAGGCTGGGTCCCCGAACTGGACAAGTTCGTCCAGTACGTCACCAAGGTACAGATCCCGGCCTACGGGTCCGCCGAAGGCTGGGACAAGCCCGCCAACATCAGCTTTGAGATCTCGCCCCTGAGCCGCCCCTTCGGCCTGTGCTCGGGCATGGCCTTCTCCGGGCAGGCCCTCTTCGACGGCAAGCCTATCCCCGGGGCGCTTATCGACGTGGCCCGCCTCGATCCGGCGATCAAGCCCAACGTTGCCCAGCCGGAAGATCCCAACGCGCCGCCGCAGGACGACAAGGCCCAGCCCAAGGCCAAAAAGCAGGATAAGCAGCCCACGCCTCAGCCCATTTCCGCCTTCGGCGACACGCAGCAGGTCAAAGCCGATAGCCAGGGCGTCTTCACGTTCACCTGTCCGCTCCCCGGCTGGTGGGCTTTCTCGACCAGCATGGCCGGCGATCCCCTTCAAGATCCCGAAGGAAAGCAGAAACCATTGGAAATAAAGACTATTTTTTGGGTCTACATGAACGAATGCCCCAAAACGGCTCCGAGCAAAAAATAAACCATGCGCGATGCCTCGTTTCACCTGTTCGATCGGGCGGTATGGCCTCGCAGCGAGCATTTCGACTACTATATACGCACGGTGAAATGCCGCTACGACCTGACCGCCCACCTGACCGTCACCGCCCTGCGCGAACGCGGCAAGGCCCTCGGCCTGCGTTTTTACCCGCTCCTGCTCTACATCGCGGCGCGGGCCATCAATGCGAACCGGGAATTCCGCATGGGCTTCAACGAGCACGGCGCGCCCGGCTACTGGGATTTCATCAATCCGTCCTATACGATCTTCCATGACGACGATAAAACATTTTCAGACGTCTGGAGCGAATACGACGAATCGTTTCCCGTTTTCTACCAAAACGTCCTGCATGACATGGAAACCTACAAAGATGTCAAAGGCGTCCGGGCCAAACCCGGCAGGCCGGCCAACTGCTGTCCCATGTCCGCGCTGCCGTGGCTGAGCTTTACCGGCATGGCCCATGTGCAGGCCACGGAACCGCCCTTCCTGCCGCCCATCATCACCTTCGGCAAGTACTTCGCGCAGGGGCCGGACACGCTCCTGCCGATCGCCGTCTCCGTCCATCATGCGGCGGCCGACGGATACCACACCAGCAAGCTTATCAACGACATGCAGGCGCTCGCCGCATCCTCCGGCCAATGGATGCGCCCCTGATGCCTCCGCCATATGAGAAAGCCCGGTTGCGCTCCCCAGCAAGGACGTGCCGGGCTTGCTTTTTTCCTTCTTCGTCCTTACCCTATACACTGCAACACCCAAACCAGCGGCAGGAAATGCCTGCCCAACCATCCAGAGGACACATCATGCCCAAGTCGTTTTATGCCTGTCTCAGCGCCGTACTGGTTCTGGTCATGCTGGCTTTCGCCTATGGTGAGGCCGACGCCGCTCGTATCGGCGGTGGCCGTTCCTTCGGCGGACGCCCGTCCATGAGCCAGCCCTACACGAAACCGCTGCCCTCTAATCCTTCCTCCTCGTTCAATCAGCAGACCAACCGCCAGAGCCAGCAGATGGCCAACTCCGCCGCTCCGAGCCGTGGTCTTTTCGGAGGCATGGGCGGTATGCTCGGGGGCCTTCTCGCCGGTAGCCTGCTCGGCTCGCTGCTCTTTGGCGGCGGCTTCAATGGCGGCGGCTTCCTCGACATCATCCTTATCGGCGGTCTCCTTTTCCTCGCGTTCAAGTTCTTCGGCAGACGCCGCGCCGCGACACAGGGCGCAGGACAGCCCAATGCGGGCGGTTTCGATTCGCTCCGCAGCACGCCCGGCTCCGATTCGACGCATCAGCGTACGGCGGCTCCCCAAAGCGGCAAAGGCGGTTTTGACTGGGACGCGCTGACCACGCCGTCTTCCGGCCAGCAGCCCCTGTATCAGGACGAACCCAAGAAGCCTGCCGGATTCGATGAAGAAGAGTTCCTTCGCGGCGCGAAGGCCGCCTATACCCGTTTGAACAATGCGTGGGACAAGCGCGATCTTTCCGATATCGCCCAGTTCTCCACCCCAGCGTTCCAGAAGGAGATCCAGCAGCAGGCCGCCGAGGACAAGACCCCCGGCAACACTGAGATCATGCTCGTGAACGCCTCGCTCCTCTCCGTGGACACCGTCGGCGACGAGCAGATCGCGCAGGTCTATTTCAACGTCCTGCTCCGCGAAGACCCCTCGCAGGAAGCGCCCATCGACGTCCGCGAAATCTGGCATTTCGTCCGCCCCGCCTCCGGCGACGGCACCTGGAAGCTCGACGGCATCCAGCAGGTTGAGAATGTATAGATGAAGTGAATAGGGGAGGGGAAAGGGACCCCTTTTTCAAAAGGGTCCCTTTTCCCTCCCCGCCCCTATCCCCCTAAAACGTTTGTAAGGGGCAATGGCGGGATGGGCGGCACGGGAAGCTGTCCCCTGACAGGGCGTCCCCCCGGCATTCCGGTAAAAAACAAGTCCCGGACCTTATGCGGTTCGGGACTTTTCTTTTGTGGATCGCACAATCGGAAACGGGGATTCAATAGCCTCGAATGTTTTAGGGAAAAGGGGAGATAGGGTTTGGGGAGAGTAGGGAAAAGCGTCCTCCAGAAAACCTTTCCTCCCTTTCCCAATGCTTCATCTACACTCACCCAGCAACATTTCCAGAACGGCATCGGCCTCCATAGCGGCGGCCATGACGACGCGAGGCGCAAGGGGCGGCATACCGGGCCCGATGCCGCTGACGTGATCGCCAACCACGATGAGACGGCTTCCGAGCTTCCGGGCGGTCATCGGAACGCCGCCCCACCCGGCCATGCCGGAGGCGGAAACCACACGATGCCCGGCCAACAGCAATGCTTCGACGAGACTCTTTTTCACTTCGGGATCATCCACGGCCTCGACGACGATGTCGCATCCGGCAAACAATCTGCAGGCCGAAGGGCCATCAAGAGCCCGCTGCTCAAGCCGCAGGATGACGGACGGGTTCAGCTCCCGCAAGACCGCGCCCAGCGCCTCCACCTTCGGCAATCCCAAATGCCGGGGGAAAAAATGCTGGCGGTTCAAATTGGACAACGCCACCACATCCGGGTCCGCAATCACGAAATCCCGAATACCCGTCCGAGCCAAAAAGACGGCACAGTTGGAGCCTAACCCGCCCGCTCCGGCCATGCCGATGCGCGCCGACGCCAACACCTTGCACTGTTCCGCCGCAAGATGCCCTTCCAATACCGCATCCCAGCCGACAATCCCATCCATTCCGCACCTCAACATCCCGCACAACGGAACTCCCGCCGAGCGGCCTCCCTGCCAGTCAAAAGTTTTGAGGGGATAGGGGTGGGTTCTGGGGAGGGGAAAGGGCCCCTTTGGGAAAAGGGGCCCTTTCCCCTCCCCAGTCTCCCCACTTCTTCTACTCTACGCCGACTTGCCGCAGGCGTAAGCTTCGTCGAGAGGCTCCCACGACTTGCACACGGGCTGGTAGCCCTGCGCCTCAATGGCGGCAATCATCAGATCCACATCCCGATCGTCGGCGATCTCAAACTGGGCGGTGTCGTGCTCCTCGGCGGCATCCTGCGCGGCATGGGCATGTCCGCCCACGGCGGTGGAAACGCCCGCCGAAATCTTGGTGATGCCAAGCCCGATGAGCCGATCGCGCAGGAACGGGCGCTCGCGCGTGGACAGCGTGATCCCGGCGGCGGGCAGATAGAGCCGGAGAGCCTGGATGTACTGCACCAAATCCCGTTCGGAAGCGGGATGGATGTCGTTGAACGAACCTTCATGCGGACGCATACGCGGCGCGGAAACGGCGATGTCCACACCGGGATACGTCGCCTGAATCCAGTCCGCGTGCAACCCGGTGTAAAAGGCGTCGCGCCGCCACTGATCGAGGCCGAGCAGCGCGCCCACGTTCACCGAACGCATACCCGCGCGGGCCGCCCGATCCGGAGCGTTCAGACGGAACCGGAAATCGCGCTTGGGACCGGCGGGGTGCAGCTTGAGGTACAGCTCCTCGTTATACGTCTCCTGAAACATCGTGAACGAATCCACTCCCGCGTCCACCAGCATCCGGTAGTCATCCTCGCCCATGGAATAGACCTCGACGCCGATGCTCGGGAAATACGGGCGCAGGCGACGGGCCGCCTCCGCGATGTACGCGGGCCCGGTCAGCTTCGGAGCGTCACCGGTCAAAAGCAGGATGTTGCGGAGCCCGGTCGCGGCGATGACCTTGCCTTCGGCCTCCACCTCGTCCATCGTCAACATGGAGCGATGGATATGGTTCTTGGTGTTGAAGCCGCAGTACACGCACTGGTTGGTACAGTAGTTGGCGAGATAAAGCGGCGTAAACAACTGGATGGAGCGCCCGAACTGCCGGACCGTCACGTCGCGGGCAATACGGGCCATCGTTTCAAGATGCGGAGAGGCGGCGGGAGATACCAGCGCCATGAAATCCCGGGCGTTCAGGCGTCGGCCGTTTTCCGCCAGCTCCAACGCGGCCAGCACATCCGTTTCCGTGGCCGAGGCCAGCCCGGCCTCCACTTCATCCAAAGGCCACTCCGGCAGGACGTCGGAAAACAGGCGGCTCATGACGCGGCCCCCTCGTCGTGGCCGCCGAGGAACCCGGTCAGCGGCGAGGAGGCCGACACCCCGCCCTGCAAGACCGGGCCCGCCTTGGCAAGAAAGGCGTTGCGCCCGGCGCGCACGGCTTCGCCGAAGGCCGCGCCCATGCGTACCGGATCGCCCGCCGTGGCAATGGCGGTGTTCACGAGGCAGGCCGCCGCGCCCATTTCCATAGCTTCACAGGCCTGCGAAGGTTTGCCGATGCCCGCATCGACAACGATGGGCAGGCTGATTTCTTCAATAAGGATACGGACCATTTCCTTGGTCTGGAGGCCGCGGTTCGTGCCGATGGGCGCACCGAGGGGCATGACGGCGGCGGCTCCGGCATTCACGAGATCGCGGGCCACATACAGATCGGGGTTCATGTACGGCAGGACGGTGAAGCCTTCCTTGGCGAGGGTTTCCGTGGCTTTGGCGGTTTCGTAGCCGTCGGGCAGGAGATGGCGCGTGTCGGAGATGACTTCGATTTTGATCCAGTCGCCACATCCTGCGGCACGGGACAGACGGGCGATGCGCACGGCCTCGTCGGCGGTGCGTGCGCCGGAGGTGTTCGGCAAAAGCCGCATCGTGCCGGGGATGTGGCTCAGCACATTGTCTTTCGAGTTGCCGAGATCCACACGCCGCAGCGCCACGGTGATGACTTCCGCGCCGGAAGCTTCCGCGACCGCCGGGATCAGGCTGTCCGAACCGTATTTTCCCGTACCGATGAACAGACGGCTGTGCAGTTCCACACCGCCGATGATCAATGCATCCGAACTCGTTTTCATGGCCCATCCTTGAGTGAACAAATATGACGGGGCAAACACCCCAAAAGAACGCTCCGAAAAGAGCACCCGGCGGTGCGGAGCAACGCCTGTCGGGTTCCCTCAACAGCCGACGCATGAGGGAGGAAAGACAAAGGAAGGCGGAGACGCCTCCCTTCTTCAGGAGATTCGCCTGTTCCGGGAATACCCCCGCTTTACCCGCCGCCGACAAACTGCAACAGCTCAAGCGTGTCGCCGTCCTGCAAGGCGGTTTCGGCAAACGTCTCGGCGGGCACGATGTCCCTGTTCCGCTCCACCACGATTTTTTCAGGCGACAACCCGAGCCGGAGGATAAGGTCGAGCAGCGTCGCCCCCTCATTGCATACGGTGATCTCGCCGTTTACGGTGATATTCATGAAAGCCTCGTGCGGTTGGCCATCAACCAAAAAACGCCCGTCACGAGGGACGGGCGTTCTCAGGATCAGGCATGATGACGCTTCCCTACGGCAGTACCAGCTGCGTCAGGTTCCAAGGGTCTGGGACGAACCCACTCTCAGCCTTGACAGGCTCCCCTAGCTCGGATGACTATAGCGAGCGGCCTCTCTTCTGTAAAGAGCCGTTTTCTTCCTTCTTTCCACTACTTTTTGATGATCAGCAGATCCTCAAGAGGACGCTTCGGCACATGGTGCACGCCCCGCGCGTCGCGCCAGTACTTCACGGAGCCGTCAGCCCCCACGGTTTCAACGCGGCGGACTTCCTTTTGGAAGCCGAGCGCCAGTACGAGCAGCGGTTCAAGGTTCTCGGGGATGCCCAGCACCTCGCGGATCTTGCGCGGGTCAAAGGACAGGAAAATGCAGCAGCCGAAGTCCCGCGTATACGCCGCCAGCTGGATGGTCTGCGCGGCGATGCCCGCATCAATGGCATTCAGTTTTGCCCGCGTCCCCGCCTCACCGAGAATGGCGACGTAACCGGTGGGACGCTCGCCCGCCTCGGGTCCGTCCCAATCGGTCAGCATCCCCGCCCATTTCAACGCCGGAAAAACGGCGGCGCAAGCTTCCGGGGATTCCGCAACGGCAAACCGCAACGCCTGCGCGTTTCCGCCGCAAGGCGTCACGCGGGCACACTCAATAAGCCAGTCCAGCGTTCCGGCGGGCATCCCCTCGGCTTCCCGGAAACGGCGGCAGGTCCGGGCCCCGGTTACAAGCTCAAGAAAATCCATAAACATCTCCTTGGTTGAGATTGTAAGGACCGTTTCTTTCTAGCACCCCCCGCGCGGGTCCACAACGGGTTGCGTCCTGACGGGGCGCGGGATAGTGTGTCTTCGCCCGGTTACGGGGCGGTGGCCCTTACGGAATCCCTTCAACAGGGCTTTCCGCCACACGGAGCTCCGCTTTCTTTCCGGGGCATACCGACGCCTTCCGCAAAGGATTTTTATGAAGTACCTCGCCATAGACTACGGCCAGAAACGCACCGGCATTGCGGTTTCGGATACCGGGGGCAGCATGGCCTTTCCCCGCAAAACCATCCTCATGCGTACCCGCGCCGCCTTTTTTGAGGAATTGCTCGCCCTCATTGAAGCCGAAGCCACGGACGCCATCGTCATAGGGCTTCCCATCAACCTCGACGGCGAGGAAAGCCTCACGACCCGGCAGGTCCGCAACTTTTCCAAGAGCCTCGCCCGGCGCACCACCCTTCCCCTGTTTTGGATGGAGGAAGCCCTCAGCAGCTACGAAGCCGAAAGGGACCTCCGGGACGCCGGACGTTCCGCGGCTCAAGGCCGGGCCGTACTCGACCAGCAGGCCGCCGTGCGCATCCTGCAATCTTTCCTCGATCAACCGGAAGCCAAACGGAAAACCATATGAACGAATCCCCCGAAGAAACCAAAAACACACCCGCCGCCCCCGGCGCCTCGCGCTCAGAAGAAACGAGCATACCTTCCAGCGCATCGGATACACGGAATCAACAGAATCCTCCGGATCAACAACATTCCGATGCGTCATCCCCCGAAGCAGAGAACCGGCAGCCGACTGAGGAGAAGCCCGGCGACGCCTCTCCCCTTGATGGGGAGGAGCCGGAAACGCCTCAGCCCGCTTCCGCGCCCGAGACGCCCAACCCCAAACGGCTCTGGCCGCGCTTCCTGCTCGGGTTCATGCTGCTGGTCCTGCTGGCTTGCGGCGGAGCCGGTTGGCTGGCCTATGACTTTCTGAACAGCCCCGGCACCGATCCCGCCGTCGCGTCCGCGCAAGACGTGGAAGTGACCGTCAATCCCGGCACGACGTTCCGTACCCTGACGCCTGAGCTCGTCCGCCTCGGGGCCGTGCGCAATGCCGACAAGTTCATACTCCTGCTCCGCTGGATGAACTACAGGGATATCCCCCACGCGCTCAAACCCGGACGGTTCCGGCTCAACACGGGCTGGACGCCGCAGCAGGTCATCGATCAGCTGGTCAACGGTTCCCCCCTGCTCGACCGGGTAACAATTCCCGAAGGCCTCGCCTGGTGGGAAGTGGGCAAGCGGCTGGAAGAGGCGCAGATGGTGCGTTTCGAGGATTTCGACAAGCTCGTCCATGACCCCGCCTTTCTGCGGCATTGGGGCATTCCGTTCGACAGCGCGGAAGGCTTCCTGTTCCCGGACACCTATCTGATCATGCGTCCGTTGGAACTCAACGAAGCCACCGCAAAATCGGTCGTCGGACGGCTTATCGACAACTTCTGGCGCAGGACCGCCCCGCTCTGGCCCGGCGGCAAGCGTCCGGGCCCTTCCGGGCGCGACGAGGTACGGCGTCTGGTCACGCTGGCCTCCATCGTCGAGCGGGAGACCGCCGTGCCTTCCGAGCGTACCCGCGTCGCCGGGGTATACGCCAACCGGCTGCGGCTCAACATGTTGCTCCAGGCCGACCCCACCACTGCCTACGGGCTCGGGGAAGGCTTTGACGGCAATCTGCGGCGCAAACATCTCGACGACGAGGGCAACCCCTACAACACCTACAAGCACCCCGGCCTGCCGCCCGGCCCTATCTGCTCACCGGGCCTCGCCTGCCTCAAAGCGGCCGCTAACCCGGAGCAGCACGACTACATCTATTTTGTCGCGCGCGGGGAAGACGGCTCACATGTGTTCAGCACCAATTTAGCCGCTCACAACAAGGCCGTCCGAGAATATTGGGCGAAAAGGAGAGGGAGGTAGATACTTGGAGGGGGCTATCATCTTATCCAAATCCTCCGCAGGAACGAACTCCCGCCACACGGCCTCCCCACCAGTCAAAAGTCTTTGAAGGGAAAAGGGAGGGGTTTGGGGAGGGAAAGGGGAAACTTTCTTCAGAAAGTTTCCCCTTTCCCTCCCCAATTTCTTTTACCCTTCCATAACCTTGATCCGATCAAATCCGGAGAGCAACCGGCGTTCCAACACGCGAACCCTGATGACCAGAAGGACGGCTGCAATGGATACGCCGACAATGAACGCCGTCCAGAAACCCTGCGGGCCAAGGGGATCGCCCCACAAGTGCGTCCTGCCAAGCGTATACCCCACAGGCAGGGCGAACACCCAGTAGGAAATCAGCGTCACGCACAGGATGGCCCGCGTATCGTTATACCCACGCAGAATACCGACGCTGACCACCTGCACGGCGTCCGTAATCTGATAGGTCGCGGCAAACAGCAGCAAGTGCGACGCCAACCCGAGCACTACCGGATCGTTGTTGTAAACGGCGGCGATCTGATGCCTCCAGAGGATGGTCACCGACGCCGTGAAACAGGCCGCCATGCAGGCCAAAAGCCACGAAGATCGGCTCGCCACACGGACGGCCTCCACCGACTTACGCCCGAGGGCAAATCCCGTGCGGATGGTCGCCGCCGTACCGATGGACAACGGGACCATGAACAGCAACGAACTGAAATTCAGGGCGACCTGATGCCCCGCCACCTGAATGGCCCCGAGCGGCGCAATGAGCAGCGCCACCGCCGCGAACAGCGTCACCTCAAACAGCATGGCCAGCGCGCCGGGAAAACCGATGCCCGCCAGTTTTTTGAGCGTCGCCCAAACGGGGAATTCCCATACCCGCCAGGTCATCAATTCCCGCAAGTAGGTATGCCGGCACACGTACACCACCATTGTCAGGAACATGACCCAATAGACGATCGCCGTGGCAACGCCCGTACCCGGCCCGCCGAGCGCCGGGAGGCCGAACTTACCGAAAATAAGAATATAGTTGCACGGTATATTGATGAGCAGCCCCATAAAGCCCGCGAACATGGCCGGACGCATAAGCGCCATCCCCTCCATGCCGCAGCGCAAAGCCACAAACAGCAGGTAGGCAGGAGCGCCCCAGATGATCGCCCGCAGGTACTGCCCCGTCATGAGCCCGAGAGCCCCCTCAACGCCCATATCGGCGAGATGGAACGATATCAGATACACGATAAGGATGAGCGGAACCGAAATGAACAGCGCCATCCAGATACCCTGCCGCATGACGTGCCCGACACCCTGCATGTGTTCGCCGCTCCGCATGGAACCAGCCCCGCGAAGCTGCGCCACGCACGGCGTAACCGCGAGCAGCAGCCCCTGTCCGAACAGGACGAGCGGAACCCAGAGCGACCCGGCCAGCGCCACAGCCGCCATATCCACCGCCCCCACCCGGCCTGTCATGACCATATCCACAAACCCCATTGAAATCATGGCGATCTGCGCCAAAAGGGCTGGAACGGCAAGAGTAAGCTGCGTTTTCATTTCAGTGAGATAGGCTCGACGCTTCGTAGACATGAAAAACCTCAAAAAGGAAAAAAGGAGAAAGACAACCCTCCTTGAAACACTGTCTCAAGGAGGGTCGGCGGACTATAACTGGAACAGATAAAAAGGCAATCGCTTCTCATGCCCGAGAAAGCGGAAAAAAGGCGTTTCGATGTTTAGATCGGAACTCCCTTTCCACCGAAAAAAGGGGCGCTCCAATCCGGGCGCCCCTTTTTCGGGTCAAACGCTCAGATCATCAGTAGGCTGAACCTTGCGGCCTACGGTCAGCAGCAGCGCGAAGCAAATCAGCGCTATGGCGATACCCACGATATTGGACAGTTCGTAGGACATGCCGAAGCCCATCGTCTTCTCAAAGCAGATATACACGGCGCTCACGGCAGTCATGAAACAAGCGGGCACGGAGGCAATCCAATGGAACTTGCCGCGATGCAGCAAGTAGGCGGCCGCAGCCCACAACATGATGGCGGCGAGGGCCTGGTTGGCAAATCCGAAGTAACGCCACAGCATCCCAAAGGGAATGAAGTTCAAAGCGACGCCCACGACAAACAGCGGGACGGCTATCATCAGGCGATTCTTGTGCGGGCGCTGATCATAGCCGATAGCGTCGGCAATGGTCAAACGGGCAGCACGGAAGGCCGTATCGCCGGATGTCACGGGCAACACCACAACGCCGAGGACGGCAAGGGCGCCACCGAACACGCCAAGCAGTTCCACGGAGATGTTGTTCACGACCAGCGCGGCGTTCCCCTTGGGGCCAAGGGCGGCGGCAAGAGCGGCCGTATCGGAGTAGAAGGACATGCCGAGGGTCACCCAGATAAGCCCGATAACGCCTTCCGCAATCATCGCACCGTAAAAGATCTTACGGCCATGCTTTTCGTTGTTGATGCACCGGGCCATCAGCGGAGACTGCGTGGCATGGAAGCCGGAGCAAGCGCCGCAGGCAATGGTAATGAACACCAGCGGCCAGGCGGGCAGGCCGGAGGGGCTATGCATGGTCCATTCGATGTTGCTGTAGAAGGTGTACCCCTTGAAGGCCAGAGCGCTCAGCAGCCCAACGGCCATGAACACCAGCAGTACAGCGAAGAACGGGTAGATGCGGCCGATAATCTTGTCCACAGGCAGGATAGTGGCAAGGAAGTAGTACGCAAAGATGATCGCCACAAAGAGCATACTGTGCATACCGGTCAGCTGGGACAGCAGGCCAGCGGGCCCCGCCACGAAGACCACGCCCACCAGAATGAGCAGCACGACGGCAAACACGCGCATGAGCTTCTTGATGAGGTCGCCGAGGTTGTACCCGACGATATCCGGCACGGACTTGCCGTTATAACGGACGGACAACATCCCCGAGAAGTAGTCATGTACGGCACCGGCGAACACGCATCCGATTACGACCCACAGGAGAGCGATAGGGCCGTAGAGGGCACCAAGGATCGGCCCGAAGACGGGTCCAAGACCGGCAATGTTCAGCAGCTGGATCAGAAACACCTTGGTAGGGCTCATCTCCACATAGTCCACACCGTCAGGCATTTTGCAGGCAGGCGTGGGGCGGTTGGGATCAGGCCCGAACACCTTTTCCACAATGGCGCCATACACACAATACCCAGCCAGCAGCCCTGCCAGGGCCAACACAAAATACATCCATGAAGGCATACAATTCCCCCTCTAAACGTGAGTGTTACGGAACGACCTCCCTTACGGCAAGGAGATTGTTCCACTACCGCAGAAGTCTAATCCCGGCGTTCTTTCCGAGTCAAGGGGAGAAGTGCTTTTTGTGCAATAGGATACAAAACCAGTCCGTTATGATTTGGGATCCACGCGTTGCACGGTCAGGAATCCTCTCCAGCGCCCGTGCCGCGCGTCAAATACAAAAAGAGAAGGGAGCCGAAACTCCCTCCTCATCCAAGCTAACCGGAATCGGCGTCAGCCGACTTCAATTAGAAAGCGTAGGTCAGGTTGACGCCAGCTTTGAAGTTGTTCTTGCGGATATCGCTGCTGTCCAAACCCCAAACATCTTCATCGATCTTCAGGTTGATGTAACCCAGTTCGAGAACCAGGGTCAGATCCTTATAGATGTTGTACTGGGTATCAAAGTTGACTTCCCAAGCATGGTCCTTCGTGGTCAGGTACAGGCCGGTGCCGGTAGCATTCTGATCGTCCCACGGGCTGGAAACCCAACCCTTCTCAGCCATTGCCTTGTTGTTGGTACCGGCATAGTACGCAACCCGGAACACGTGGCTGAGGTCTTCCATAAAGGAAATATCCTTCAACTGCAGCGTCACACCCCAAGTACCATTCAACGTTTCGCTGACCAAGCAATTGGCGGTATTGTAGACCGCAGCATCAAAGCCATAGGACGTGGGAGCCCAAGACCCCTGAATAGTAGGCAGGCGTTCAGAGCCGTCCCAACCATTGCTGTCATCACCGGAAGAATACCAGAACAACAAGCCGGGAGTGACCACATCAAGCTTGTATTCGGCGAGCAGCGACGTATACCAGCCGGAACGCTTGATATCAAAATCTCTGCCGTTAAGTTCTTTTGAGCCGCGTTCTTGTCCCATATCAACACTACCGTATGCCGCATCAAGCGCAACACGGAAGGGCGCGAACGCCGTCACTTCACCACCAAAGCCGATCCACCAGGCATTGGCGCGGGTGTCGGTGGAGAGTTCGGGAACAGAAGAGGCGGGCAGCAGGCCTGCGGCCATGCTCGCACCACGGCTGTTGTTCCACGGCTTATTATTGTTATACGTCGGATAGTTATCAGCATTATACCCGGCAGTGGGGAAAGAATCCCTGCCGATGGAACCGTACATGGCCCAAGGCGTCACTTTCACGCCGTCAAAAGTCAGCGGAACAGTCAAGCCGATGAAATCCATTTCATCAGAGAAGCGGTGCATTCCGCCCTTAGCATCCTCCCAAGAACCTACATTGTCGTTTTCAGCGCGCAACCAGAACAGACTGGCACCTACGTTTTCGCTGAAATCGCCGGAAACGATAACGCCAGCACCCTGAGCGTTCCCGCCGCCCAGAATGGGGTTGCCCACCGTGAAGTCAGGCAGAGCGAAGGGCTGGAGCCCCATACGAACTTTGGCGTCAGTCTGGGGGATGACCCAATCAACATAGGAATAACGGACTTCAACTTCCTTGCCGTCCGTACCGAGCGCGCCGCCCTGTTTGGCGTTACCCCAGTTCGTATGCCCCATTTCGAGGAATACGACACCCTTCAGGGATTCGGAAGCGATGACATCAATCTGGGTGCGAAGACGCTGCTGAGCTTTGAAGGTATCTTCGCCGTCATGCTTCTGGAAGGTACGATCGGAAAATTCAAAACCGAATTCCCACGTACCCTTGGCCTTGATGTCAGCAGCCTGAGAACCGGCAGCGGCGCCAAGCACAAGACCAGCAGCGAGAAGCAGAGTCACGATGCGCTTCATGTGTATTCCTTTCTTTTTAGAGGTCCTTATCCAAAAAAGGAGGGAGTAAAAAACTCCCTCCTCATCAAAACTAACCGGAATCGGCGTCAGCCGACTTCAATTAGAAGGTGTACTGCAAGGTCACAGCGCCGCGGGCGATGTTTTCCTTGTTGTTGTCAACCGTCTTACCCCAGACGCCCTTTTCGAGGTCGAGGTTGATGTAACCGATTTCAACGGCCAAGGTCAGATCCTTGTAGATCTTGTACTGGGTGTCGAAGTTCACTTCCCAAGCCTTGTCAGCCGTGGTCAGGTACAGACCATCCGCACCCGTGAGGGTCGCTCCACCATGACGCACCATTTCGGTATTGTTGGTACCCTTGACAAAACCGACGCGGAAGATGTGCGTCAGGTCTTCCATGAAGGAGATGTCCTTCGCCTGGAGGTACACACCCATGGTGCCAGTATTGGAGAGGCCGAGCATATCACAAGAAACACGACCGAAGTTGTCATCGAAGCCGTAGGAAGAAACGCTCCAAGAACCTTCAACGGTAGGCATACGTTCGGATCCGTTGTACGCATTGCTGTCGTCACCGGAAGAGTACCAGAACAGGACACCGGGGGTGAAATAATCCATCTTGTATTCGCCAAGGATGGAAGCGAACCAACCGGAACGCTCGACGTCAAAGTTCTTTCCGTCCTTCCGGTAGGAACCCATATCCACACCACCGTAAGCGGCATCAAGAGCAAAACGGAAAGGATCGAAGTAGGTCAGTTCGGAAGCCACGCCAACCCACCAGGCGTTGCCATGGCGGTCAACCGTGTTATAACCGGCACCAGTAGCACCCACAGGCATCAGACGCTCAGCCATCGTGGCACCGTTCTGCCCAGAACCGTTGCCAGCATTGTTAAGGCTGTCACGGCCAATAGCGCCGTACATGCCCCACGGGGTCACCTTCACGCCGTCGAAGGTCATGGGCACGGTCAGGCCGACGAAGTCCATAGCGTCGCTGTACTGCTTAACGCTGTTGGAACCCGCATTGTCGTTCTCAGCGCGGAGCCAGAAGAGGCTGGCGCCCACGTTTTCGGTGAACTGGCCGGAGATGGTGATACCAGCGCCGTCAGCGGAACCGCCGCCGAGGATGGGGTTGTTGGAAATGAAGCCGGGCAGGCTGAAGTTCTGGAGGCCCATACGGACCTTGGCGTCGGTCTGGGGGATGACCCAGTCAACGTAGCTGTAACGGACCTTGACGATCTTGCCGTCGGTACCGAGGGAAGCGCCATCAGTGGACTTGCCCCAGTTCTGATCGCCCATTTCGAGGAACAGGACACCCTTCAAGGATTCAGAAGCGATGACGTCGATCTGGGTACGCAGACGCTGTTTCGCGGTGAAGTTATCCTTGCCGGAATGCTTGGCAAAAGTCTGGTCACCCACCTGCCAAGAAAACGTCCAGTTGCCCTTGGCCTTGATATCAGCAGCCTGAGAACCAGCAGCAGCGCCGAGCACGAGGCCGGCAGCAAGAAGCAGAGTCACGATGCGCTTCATTTGTATTCCTTCCTTCTTAAATAAAATTCCTTGATCGACGAACACAGGACAATCCAGTGTTCGCGTTTCTTTTCTCATAACTCTAAACCGAGATCAACCCTTTTTGTAAAAAAATTTAAACTTCGTGATTCTCACCCCTCTCAAACAGGCCAAAAAGGCAAAATCCCTGTACCGTCCCTCAAGACCGGCGTGGTTTCCCCACTCCGAAAAGCAGGGCTTGACGGGACGGCACAAGTACGCAAATAGTCGCATGGTACGGTTGCTCAACGCTCCCGCCTCGCATCCGCAGACCTCTTTTTAAGGATAGACGCATGGGTTTCTTCTCAAGTATCAAACGGCTGTGGTCATCGAATAAACCTGCTGAGACACAGGAAACGCCGCAGGCTCCGGCAGAGGAAGCGCTGGCCGGTCCGCAGCCAGCGGAAACGGAAGGCGGCGCATCTCACGAAGAACCTTCCGCTTCTGACGCGCCACAATCTCCTGTGGAGTTTTCGGAAAAACTGCCGGAAACGGCAGCAGTAGAGCAGCAACAGGCCGATCTGGAAAGGGATCAGCCTGTTGCCGGACAATCTCTTGAACCGGACGGGCAAGCTCCCGTACCTGCGGCTGCCGCCCAACCTGCCCCCCAGCCCAGCGCGCCGGAGAAACCTTCCGGATGGCGCGATACGTTGCTGCTTACCCTCCGGGAAGCCGAACCGCGCCTGTCCGTGTGGCTGTCCATCGCTCTGGAAGATCTCGGACCCGACGCACGCACGGGCGACGAACTCTGGGAGCGTGTCCGCTTCCTTTTGACCGCCCTTGGAGCCCCGGAGAACGAAGCCGATGCCTTCGTCGCCGACTTCGCCGCATGGGCCGCGCGCATGGAATACGAAGAAGTGGCGGATTTCCGTTCGGAACTGCAGTACCGCCTCGCCCTTGCTCTCGATCTTGAGGACGAAGAGGATGAACGCAACCGCATTTTCCTCAAGCTGCATCAAGGGCTGGAACGGACCCGTGAACAGCTCGGCAAAGGGCTCTCCACCCTCTTCGCCAGCCACGGCGACCTGTCCGCCGACTTCTGGGACGAATTGGAAGAACTCTTCATTATGGCGGACATGGGCGTCGAAGCCGCGACCGAGCTGTGCAAACGCCTCAAGTCCCGCGCGCGTGCCGCCTCCGCGACCACTCCCGAGGAACTTCGTCCTCTCCTCGCGGCGGAACTGGAAGACATTTTCCGTATCCCGCGCCGCGTCGTCGCGGTCAACCCGCCTGAGGTCGTGCTGATCATCGGCGTCAACGGCGTAGGCAAGACCACGACCATCGCCAAGCTGGCCTACCGCGCCCGTATGCAGGGCAAAAAAGTCCTCCTTGCCGCCGCCGACACCTTCCGGGCCGCCGCCGTGGAACAGCTCGGCATTTGGGCGGAACGCACGGGTTCCGGTTTCCACTCCAAGGGGCAGAACGCCGATCCCGCCGCCGTGGCGTGGGAGGCGATGGATGTCGCCATCAGGGAGCAATACGATATTCTGTTTATCGATACCGCCGGACGTCTGCACACCAAGAGCAACCTGATGGATGAGCTCCACAAGATCCGGGAAGTCATCGCCCGCAAGCATCCCGGAGCTCCGCACCGCAGCATCCTTATTGTAGACGCCACCACCGGTCAGAACGCGCTCCAGCAGACAAAAATATTCAAGGAAGCAGCAGGGATCGACGAACTTATCCTGACCAAGCTTGACGGCACCGCCAAGGGCGGCGTCGCCGTGGCCGTTTCCATGCAGTACGGTATCCCGATCACCTACGTCGGCCTTGGCGAAAAAATGGAAGACCTCCGCCCCTTCAATGGGGATGACTTCGCTAAAGCGCTCCTTGAACAGTAAGAACTTGATAAAAAGGAAGAAGCTTTTCTGGAAAAGGCTTCCTCCCTTTTCTTCAGGATGGATTCACTTTGAACGGATTGGAAATATTGGGGAAGGGGAACTTTTCTGAAAAAAGCTTCCTCTTCCCCAAATCTACCAGCGTGGAGCCCGCTACGCGCTTTCCAAAAGTTTTTGTGCCTATCGAATCCCCGTTCACGGTCATTTCTGAGGCAGGTTGCCTTTGGAATACGCTATTTGAAAGTGGAAATACCCTGCCATTCCACTCTTCTCCTCTCAACCCTTTTGACTTTTTTCCGTTTTTTTCCGAAAGTATGTCACCCTTTCACTCGTGCCCCATCCTCAAAAAACACTCTTTGGAGTGGGCAAGACGTTTGGGAGAAACACGAAAAAGCGCCCACGCTTCTTCGCCCTTCCGCCTTGCCCCTGTTTTCTACGCCGGAGACCTGCATGTACGACATCGACGATCTGAAAAACCTTGTGGATATGGCGGCGGGCGGGCGCAGCCCCGCCGACCTTCTCGTTACCAACGCGAAGCTGGTGGACGTGCTGACCGGCGAAATCCGGGAAACGGACGTCAGCGTGGGCGGAGGCAAAATCCTCGGCTTCTCGCATACCGAGGCGGTGAAGGTCGTTGACGCGCAGGGAGCCTACCTGTTGCCCGGCCTCATCGACGCCCACATCCATATCGAATCCAGCATGGTGAGCCCCGCGCGTTTCGCCGGGCTGGTCCTCCCGCACGGCACCACCAGCGTCGTGGCCGATCCGCACGAAATCGCCAATGTCCACGGACTGGAAGGCATCCGGTACATGCTGGAAAACGGACGCCATCTGCCGCTCAATATTTTTATCGCCCTCCCCTCCTGTGTCCCGGCGACGCCATTCGAGGATTCCGGCGCGGTCCTTTCCGCTGAAGAACTGGAAGAACTCATCGACGACCCCAAAGTGACCGGTATCGGGGAAATGATGAACTTCCCCGGCGTCGTCTCCGGCGACTACGACGTACTGGCAAAAATCCAGCTCGGTACGTCCCACGGCAAAATTGTGGACGGACACGCCCCCGGTTTGCTTGGCCGGGATCTCGACGCCTATCTCGTCACCGGCATTACGAATACCCACGAGTGCACCACGCTTGAAGAGATGCGCGAGAACCTTCGCCGGGGCAGCTACATCCTTATCCGCGAAGGCTCCGCCGCCAAGAACCTCCGAACGCTCCTGCCCGGCGTTACGCCCGGCAACGCGCGGCGCTGCGCGTTCTGCTGCGATGACCGCCATATTGAGGATATCGTTTCCGACGGCCACATGGATAACCATCTGCGCCTCGCGGTAGGCATGGGGATGGATCCGGTACAGGCCATCACCATGTGCACGCTCAACGCCGCGGAGTGCTTCGGGCTGCGCAACAAGGGAGCCATCGCCCCCGGCAGGGATGCCGATTTCATCCTTGTGGATGACCTCAAGGCATTCCGCGTGCGCAAGGTATTCACGGCGGGACGCCTGATCGCCGAAGACGGCCGCGTCCTCACCCCGCTGGATGACGCGGCTGCGGGAGCGCCTTCCCACTCCATCCACCTCAAGCCGCTGGCCGAGGATGCCCTGTCCTTGCCTGTCCGTACCGGAAAAGCCCGTGTCATCGGCATTGAGCCCGCCTCCCTCGTTACGAAGAGCCTCGTCCGCGAGGTGAAGACCGATGACGCGGGATGCTTCCAGTCCGCGCTGAATCCCGGCCTGACCAAGATCGCGGTCATTGAGCGGCACAAGAGGACAGGGAAAATCGGCATCGGGATTCTGGAAGGCTATGGGCTCACGGGAGGGGCCATAGCGACGACCATTTCCCATGACTCCCACAACATTGTTGTAGCGGGCGACAACGACCCTGATATGCTGCTTGCCGTCCGTGAGTTGGCGGACATGGGCGGCGGCATCGTCTCCGTGCATGGAGGGGCCATCCGGCGTCTGCCCCTCCCCATCGCGGGCCTCATGACCTCCGCCGATCCGCAGGAAGTCAATGCGGTCCTTCACGATATGCTCGTTGCCGCGCGTGCGGAACTCGGTATCCCCGAAGACGTCGAACCGTTCATGACCCTCAGTTTCATGGCTCTTCCCGTCATTCCGGAACTCAAGCTGACCGCCCGCGGCCTGTTCAACGTCAACACTTTTTCCTTCGTCGGCGTAGAAGCCGACTGACGAGGTGCGCCATGCCCAGACTGTTGCCCGGGACCTCTCCCGAAACCGACCTCTACGCTCTTACCGACGACGAACTGTCTCTCGGGCGTCCGGCGGTTGAAGTCGCCAAAGCCCTGCTCGACAGCGGCATCAAGATCCTCCAGTACCGCGAAAAAGAAAAAAAGGCCGGACAGATGCTCAAAGAGTGCCTGGAGCTGCGCCGCCTGACCCGCGAGGCTGGTGCCTGCTTCATCGTGAATGACCATGTCGACATCGCTGTCCTCTGCGAAGCCGACGGCGTGCACGTCGGCCAAGAGGATCTCCCCGTCGAGGCCGTGCGCCGTCTCGTTGGCCCGGACATGATCATTGGCCTGTCCACCCATACCCCTGATCAGACCCGCGCGGCCGTGGCCTCCGGTGCGGACTATATCGGGGTCGGCCCCATTTACCCGACGCAGACCAAAAAGGACGTTTGCGCCGCTGTAACCCTCGATTATCTTGATTGGGTGGTTGCCAACATCACCCTGCCTTTCGTCGCCATCGGAGGCATCAAGCGCCACAACATTGCGGACGTCATCGCGCACGGCGCCCGCTGTTGCGCCATCGTTTCCGAATTCGTCAGCGCTCCCGACATTCCCGCCCGCGTTGCCGAAGTCAGAAGCGCAATGAAAAAATAGTGTTTTTACAGGCGGGAGGAGAAATTATTCCCTCTCGCCGCCATGTTGCGCGATGGGGGGCCGGCGCATTCCTGTAGTGCGTTGCAGGAAGCGCTTGACCTCCGGCTGATACGGTCATATGTGTTCGACATGAACGGAATCTTCCATACTCCCAAGCGGTTCGCTCTGCTTCTCCTCGCCGCGTTCGCGCTGGCGAACGGTCCCGTGTGGGCCGCTCCGACGCCTGTCACCGACAAGGGCGGAGATAAGAAGGAAGAGGCCGTATGGGGCGAAATGCCCGCTGGAGCCAAGACAACCTACATCGGCATCCACGGCGGCACTGTGCCAGTCAGCCTGCTGACGGCGGGGGACGGTTCCCCGATGATCGCACTCGTGGGCCTGACCGGAAGCGATTTCCTGAACTTTTTGCGTACCAACGACAGATTGCAGGAAGAGCCCCTGTTTGCCGACAATACAGGGATCTACGCCCCGGGGGCGCACCCTTCGGACATAAGCGACAGCCCCGTACAGCCGACAGCCGCTGACGTACCTACGCCACACCTCACCGGGAATGCGACGCAACCCATAACCGGGAACGCTACACAACCGATGGCTCCAAGCGAGCAGGCAGTGCAGCAAACCGCCGACAACCAACCGACCGAACTTCCGGCAACCGATCCCGCCATTCCCTCTGAGAGCAATGCAACACTGCTTCTGGCGGGCTCTTCTTCCGGGGATATCCCGGTAATCTATGCAACAGGGCGAAATTTTGAACGACTGAGCCTTGTCCCGGCCAACTGGGCTCCCTTTGGCCTGACTGAAAAGGCCCTTTCCCTTGAAGGCGAAGTGAAAGTTCTCGCCCCGCCCAAGATGATGCCCAAGCGGCACACCATAAAAAAGAAACGGCATTAGCCGTTGGACGTCCCCCCTAAGAGGAGGAAGGAGCTTTTCCTTCCCCCTCTTTTTTATACGGCTCAGGCTTCACGTAGCAGGGGAGGAGTTACCGAGAACGTCCCTCCCTTTTCCTGCCCTTTCTTCATGGAAACGGCATGAGAGCTATGCATCTCTATGAAGACATCTCTCCGCCTTACCCAGAGGTTTTCCGTGCCTCTGCTTAAGTGAATGCAAGAGGTGGAGAGGAAGCGAATAAGCCGATTATGGAGCGAACCGGGCGGGTAAAGCTGTAGGAAAAAAAAGCTGGGGGGAGGAAACCCGAAGGGAGGGGGGAGGGAGAAAGAGCAGGAGGGGCTTGCGCCTAGCCTGGGGCTTGGGGAGGGGGGGCCCGTGATGGGGATGGGCTTCAGGCAAAAAAAGGGCCGTCCTGGATAGGACGGCCCTTTGGAAATAAAGTCTTGGCGTTGTTCTACTTTCCCACGTAAGAA
>OGCM01001208.1_pt1 | contig 33140 bp, 31 predicted proteins | sample 1570151 | NCBI WGS metagenome assembly OGCM01 (sample SAMEA4370582, study PRJEB24528) | human gut metagenome
GTCATTCTGTTTGCCATAAATAATTGGAATTTTAGTGGTTACGGGAATAGTCCCGCCCAAAGGTAGCGACTAAATATGCTATATTTGGACGGGCGGCAAGGGCTGTCCGAATTTGTCCGATGATGTCTTGATTTGTCCTATCTATAACGCAACATGGAATATTATTCGTAACTTTGTGATAATTTTAACAGCAGACATAAATCATGGAAAATAATATTATCAAATTTCTAAAATCAAAAGATTATACAGCAATACGGGATATTGGACAAGGTGGTACAGGAAAAACAAAATTGATTAAAGATGAAACTATTAATGAAACATTTGTGTGTAAAAAATATTCCACATATTATCCGGAACATCAATCTCTATATTACGAAAACTTTGTAAATGAAATTAAAATACTATACAAAATAAATCATCCTAATATAGTCCGTGTATTTAGTTATTACCTATATCCTGAACAATCAACAGGATATATTTTAATGGAATACATTGACGGGGTTGATATTGAACAGTATTTAACTGTAAATCCGAATAAGATAAATGACTTATTCATTCAAACAATAAATGGATTTAAATATTTAGAGGAGCGAAATATTTTACATAGAGATATTAGACCTTCTAATATTCTGATTTCTAATGATGGCATCGTTAAAATAATTGATTTCGGATTTGGAAAGGATGTACAAAAATCAGTGGATTATGAAAAAAGCATAACATTAAATTGGACATATTCTTTACCGAATGATTTTAGTATGTCTATATATGATTTTAAAACAGAGGTTTATTTCGTTGGAAAACTATTTGAAAGAATAATAAACGACAACAATCTACATCAGATATTTAAATACAAAGTGGCATTAGATAAAATGATTATAACTAATCATGACATAAGGATTGCTTCTTTTTATGACGTAACAAGAGATATAATGTCTGAAAATGCCATATATATAGATTTTAGCGATGAAGAAAAAGAAATCTATGCGAATATTGCCAATTCGTTTATGAGCGTTTGTCCCTGTGTTGAACCAACAACAAAATACAAAGAAGATATAGAATTAATTACCAAATCATTAAACGATTTATTGCAGAAATCTATACTTGAAGAATATATTCAAAACAATAATTTATTTATTGCATGTTTTATATGTCCACCATATCGGTATAAATCAAAACCTATAATTCCAGTAGAGAATTTGGCTGTTTTCAATAAATGGTGGAAAGAATTATCAACTGAACGCAAAATTATTGTACTTAATAATTTATGGATGCGATTTGATTCAATAAAAAGAGAAATCGCCGATGATTTACCTTTTTAAATAAATAAAAGAGAGCGAAGTTAATCCCTCTCTTTGGATGAGCCATTTGTGAGCCATTTAATTATAAGTTTTTCGCCTTATAATCAATAGCTTATCAAGGTTTGCATTATGCTTGCGATACGTTAGTGAGCCATTTAGGTACATAATAAGTTCCTTTTCCCACTTTACCCTGCATTTCCAGCCAACCATTCATTTGTTGGAGTATGCGGGATGCTGTAGGCTTGCTTACTCCCAAAATGTTCTGTACGTCCGAGTTCGTGACACGTCCGTTCTTGGCTGCATACTCGACAACTGAAATATACCTTTCATCCACCCGCTGCGCCAATAGCTGCGAACGTATATCGGTATAATAGGTAATCATCAGACCGCTTAACATTTCAAGTTTGGGCGGCAACAACTTGTATGCACTGACAGCTTCCAAGATACGCTTGTAGCCACGTCCCCAGCTTTCAATATCCCCGCTTCTGAAAAAGGCGTTGGCGATTAACGGATTATAGGGAGAGGACGGGTGGCTTTCAAAAAGTTTTTCGGTCGTCCAACTTTCCGGCAACTGCCCGGCGTTCCAAAAGGTGATATGGTCGGGGAACACGCTAATCTGAATGGGTACGGCACTGGCATAGTCTTTATGTGCCACACAATTCATCAGTGATTCCCTGACAGCTTCCACCGGGAACTGCGGTGTTTCACGCCGGGAAATGCCCTCGTATGAAATGCGGTAAATCAGGTATTTGGTCTTTATCAAATCCATAGCCTTATCCACCTGCTCCATTAAAGAGCCGTGAACCTCGTCCTGAAACTCCAAGTTACCCTTATCATCCCGGAAGAAACCTATCTTGATATAAGCCCCGGTTACAAAGCGTTCCGGGTCGGGGTGGAACAACAGCAAGGCGGCACGGGTCGGGCGGTTGGTTTGGGTGTCAATCAGCCGCAAATCGTGCAGCAAATTTTCGGTAGTATCTTTCAACACATCTTCGTCCACACGACCGCTTCTCGCCGCTTCCTTGCGGAAACGGTCTAATGCGCTTGGGGAAAGTTCCTCTATGCCTGCCCACTCTATGGGAAACTCGTCCCAATGCCTGCCAGTACGTTGCAGGATAAAACGGTTCAACGCCGCACCTTTCAACTCCTGTTTCGTGCTGCCGCTGCGATAGTGGTACTGACCTTTGTAATTGATAGGATTGGAATAAGGCGGTACGTCAATCTCGATATATTTCAGCCCGTTTTCTTCCAGCAGGTTCACGTCCACGATGATACCCAGCACATCACGTACTTTGTTCGGTATATCCTCCAGCAGTTTGTCAGCATCGGCAACGCCGACTACCTTACCGTTGTCATTCATACCTATATATATCTTGCCACCTGTGGCGTTGGCAAAGCCGCATATCCATTTCAGATACTCGTCACGCCAGCTTTCTTTCCATTCCGTATTTTGGTTTTCATTCATAATCATTTCTTTGTCTGCAAAATTAGTAAAAATACTATCTGTCAGGAAAGAATATCGGTTATTCTTCCTCTTTTATCAGGTGGCATAGCTCCGGGTCGTTCTTAATCCGGGTTATCTCGTCCTCGACAATCTGCCGGACTTCCTGACGGATGCGGTCATAGTTGGCTTGTATCTCCTCCCGCATCCGGTCGTTGCCGTCCTTGTCGGTGAAGTCGATTATCTGCGGCAACTTCACGTAGCGGGCGGTTTCCCGCTTCACCTTTTCATTGTCCACCACGATTTCGCAGTGGAAAATCTTCTGCTCTATCCGTTCATCGAAATTGTCCGCCACCGCACCCACGAACATACCTTGCGTGAGGTTGGATATTTTACTGGCGGGTATCAGGCTGTCCATTTGGGTGCTTATCGAGGTGGACTTCTCCCGCTGGTTGATTGTCATGCTCTGCCGTTTCTGTAACACCTTTCCGAAACGCTCGGAAAGGATTTTTGCCGTTTCACCGACCACCTGACCACTGAACACGTTGCCCACCGTATTTTGGATAACTTTGCTTTCCTTGTCCCCATAGTCACGGGTAAGCTGGCTGTAATCCTGAAAGCCCAACAGAACCGCAACCTTGTTGCTTCGGGCGGTCGCAATCAAATTATCAAGCCCACGAAAATATATGGTCGGTAATTCGTCTATTATCACTGAACTTTTAAGCTGACCTTTCTTGTTTATCAGCTTCACGATACGGGAATTATACAGTCCCAGTGCCGCCGAGTAGATATTCTGACGGTCGGGATTGTTGCTGTCTGACAGAATCCAAACGCTTGACTGACTGTATTAAAACGCCTTATTTCGCTGGCGATAATCGGTCGAGGTACTGACCAAGACTACAGTAATAACTTAATCAATTTGTTTTTATGGCAACAAGAAAAGAGCCAACCATCAGTGAGCAGCAAGCTCAGGAAATCGTGGAAAGAATGAGCCGCCGGGAGTACCGCAGTGAGAAGTCGATGGACAACTTCTACAAGAACATCGGTCTGAATCCGGCGGAGCTGGAGCAACCCGGCAAGTGTGTCACAGAAAAGACGGAAACCGCTATGGCAGATAAACCGTCAAATGAGGCAATAGAGGAAGCGGCAGTGCCGCAGAAACGCATCAGCAGCAAGCAGCGCAGGCTTTCGTTGGACGAGTACCGTACCACTTACCTGCAAGTCCCCAAGATTGCAGACCGTAAGCCCGTGTTTGTCAGCGGCGAGATACGCGACAGTTTGGACAGGATTGTCCGCTACTTCGGCGGCAGGGGCATGAGCGCATCGGGAATGGTCGAGAACCTTGTCTGCCTGCACCTTGAAACCTACCGGGAAGACATTGAGCTGTGGCGCAAGCTCTGAACGTATTATGCTGGAACCGGTCAAGCCGGTGGATACACTCCTTCAGTTTGACCGATACATCGGAAGAGTTATTGTACTGACAAACCAATCCGACAAGCGGAGGATTCTTGTGTCCTCAAAGACACAGCAAGATATATTTTCAGTTACCCGAATAATTCTAAGCAACTGAAAACACCTTCACCGCCGTGGGCAGAATTATCCGACTGCGGAGGATAATTTCGGGGTTCCTTAATCAAAGATTAAACAATGGACAAGCCATAAAATTAAAAGAATAAGAAGAATGAAAAAGAAGAGCAAGTATGGGAGAAATCCCAAATTGAATCCGAAGACGCACTGCGTGATGGTGCGCTTCGATGATGTGGAATGGAACAGGTTCCTGACGATGTACGAGGAATCGAACGTGTATGCGAAAGCTGTCTTTCTCAAGGCGCATTTCTTCGGACAGAAGTTCAAGGTGCTGAAGGTGGACAAGACGCTGGTGGACTACTACACCAAACTGTCGGACTTCCACGCCCAGTTCCGTGCCATCGGTACGAACTACAATCAGGTCGTTAAAGAGTTGCGCATCCACTTTTCGGAGAAGAAGGCAATGGCGCTGCTCTACAAGTTGGAGAAACATACCATCGACCTTGTGAAACTGAGCCGGGAAATTGTGGAACTTTCAAGGGAGATGTATGCCAAGTGGGAACAACAGAAAGGATAAATTCCATTGTACACCTAAAAAATACTGTAGGTACACAGCCCTGTGAAATAACGCGAAACGCCGAGAATTTCATAGGATCCGGCATATCATCATCGGACGTCCGGAACTATATGCGAAAGATGGAAATCGGCCGAAAGGATTGAAATCATAGAAACGACTTTGTCATTATGCGCAGTCGTTTCTATGTTTCATTTACCTCTTTTACTTAGTAACTAACACAAAATTGCTACTTTTGTAAAATGATTCAAGAGGAATTCGATTTTTACAGACCATGTAAGCTATTGCAACCTTACGTGAGATATTATTGGGTATTCAAAAGTAACCAGTTTTTGAATACCCTGACTTTTCCTATCGGTTGCCCTCAAATCATCTTCCATAAGCAAGCACCGTTATATATCCCTGAACTGAATGTTACACAAGACAAACTGACTGTGAGCGGACAAGTTAATTTCTCGTCACACCTATATGCAGATGGAAATATAGAAATGATAGTGGTTGTATTCCACCCTCACGCTATGAGTATGTTTCTGAACATGCCGACATCGCTCTTTTACAATCAGGAAGTTTCCGGTTACAGCCTTGAAAACAAAAGTTTGAATGAACTGGCTACACGAATATTCGACTGTGAAAATAATTCGATTTGCATAAGCTATATAGAAAAATGGCTGTTGTCACAAATTGCCGATAATGTAGCTGATACCACATGCAGAATTAAAAGGATAGATGCCGCTATACAGCGAATATATATCACTCCACAAATCTCTGTAAACGAATTATCTTCCATTGCCTGCCTGAGCAAAAAGCAGTTCGAGCGGTTGTTTCATTCCTTTGTAGGCATCAATCCCAAAGAATATACCCGTATCGTCCGCTTCCAAAAGGCTTTGGCGCAGATGCAGCATCAAGCGGGCAAAGAACTCAACCAGGCGCAAATAGCATACGCCAGCGGTTATGCCGACCAGTCGCACTTTATCCGGGAGTTCAAGAAGTTCTGCGGATATACGCCCATGTCTTTGCTGAAAGTATCAAATCCATATTCCGATTTGTTCACCAATCCCGTGTAAATGTCCCGTTTGTTCTATCCGGGGTCAAACGCTTCTCCTACCTTTGCCGCCTGATTCATTAAATAAAAATAGGGTTCTACGGGGTTTAGTGTGAGTTAACATAAAGTGCTTTAACGTTCTCCCTCATTAGAGATATAAATATAGAGCCGTGTACGGCTTTTTGAGGTGTTTCTCTTTTAGGGAAGCCTGAAATGTTAACGGTTTAACGTTTCGAGATTGTTAACTTACACTAATTACGGTAGAACCAAAAATAGCATTAAGTATGAAAGAAGTAAATCCCCAAGAAACCAGCCGGGCATACGCCTTTGAAATGTGGATGAACGCACCCATGCCAATGGTGACGTTCTTTAAGACACTCAACGTGTCACGCCTTGTGAAAATCAGCCGGAAATCGGGCATGAAGTTTAATATGTTGATGTGCTGGTGCATCGGCAAAGCCGCAAGGGACGTGAAAGAATTTTATATGCTGCCCGTTGGCGGTAAACTGATGCAGTACGATACCATTGCAGTAAACACCATTATCGCCAACAGAAAGGGCGAGGTAAGTTCGTGTGATATTCCTTTCTGTGATGATTTATCTTTGTTTAACCAACACTATCTGCAACTTACCAAACAAGTGGCTGAAAATTGCGCCAATCACGACTTGACGGAAAGCATGGTTATCGGAACTTCCGCATTGGCACAATATGAAATAGACGGGGCTGTCGGGATGTATAGCGGCATTTTTAATAATCCGTTTCTTATTTGGGGCAAATACAAACGCCGCCTGCTGAAAACGACGCTTACCGTTTCTTTCCAGTTCCACCACACGCAAATGGACGGGGCGCACGCTTCCCGATTTTTAGACGGGGTTCAGAAAGAAATTAATAAATTGAGAATATAAGTTCAGGGAAAAACGCTATCTTTGCAGAACTAACAGAAAAATAAATAGTTGTTCAACAATATGAAATGGCAGTTGTGCATATAGCTACGCTCAACGAATAGCACTTCCAATTATTGCTATTCAGCAATAGACAGGCTTATGTTTTAAGTTTGCCTGTCATTGTTTTGTCATTATTCCTTATTATAAATCTATAAGATTGTTGTGCTGCTTAAAGCGGCAGGATGTATCGTATCATATTGGTTTGAACAAATGAATTATACCTATAAGAAAATCTGGCTCATCGCTTTTCCTGTAATGATGAGCATCCTTATCGAACAACTGATAAATATTACCGATGCTTTGTTTTTAGGGCATGTGGGTGATGTGGAACTGGGTGCATCTGCCCTTGCCGGAATATGGTTCTTGGCAATTTATATGCTCGGCTTCGGGTTCAGTTTGGGGTTGCAAGTGGTAATTGCCCGCCGAAACGGAGAACAGCGGTATGCAGAAACGGGAAAAACGTTCTTTCAGGGATTGTTTTTCTTGCTGATACTGGCGGTACTCCTCTGTCTGCTGTCCAAGATATTTTCTCCCGTTCTGTTGAAGCATCTGATAACTTCGGATGATGTTTATAATGCGGTTATCCGCTATTTGGATTGGCGTATTTGGGGATTGTTGTTCTCTTTCCCGTTCCTTGCCTTACGCTCGTTTTTGGTAGGCATTACACAGACAAAAGCTCTGAACATGGCAGCTTTCACTGCCGTACTGGTGAACATTCCGCTGAACTGGCTCCTGATATTCGACTTCGATATGGGTATATCGGGAGCGGCTATCGCTTCTTCATCTGCCGAAATGTGTTCGCTGGCTGTATTGGCTGCATATATGTTTCGGCACATTGATAAAAAAGCGTATGGCTTATACTGGCGTATTGATATAACGGTATTGAAAGAGGTATTTTCTATCTCGGTATGGAGTATGCTCCAGTTCTTTACAAGTGTAGCCATTTGGTTTCTGTTCTTCGTGGCTATCGAACGTTTGGGAGAAACGGAATTGGCTGTATCGAACATTGTAAGAAGTGTTTCCGCCCTGTTTCCCGTTATCGTCAATGCGTTGGCAGGTGTCACCGGTTCTTTGGTGAGTAACCTGATTGGAGCAGGTGAAAAGAAACAAGTTTTTCCGCTTTGCCATAAGATTATCCGTTTAGGATATGCGACAGGCATTCCACTGATTGCTTTTGCGTTGTTCTTTCACCAGCACATTATAGGGGCTTATACGGAAAATCCCGCTATCATACAGCTTGCATGGCCGCCTTTTCTTGTCATGCTATTGAATTACTTCTTTGCACTACCCGGTTACGTCTATCTGAATGCAGCAACAGGAACGGGAGCGACACGGACGGTATTCATTTTTCAGGTGACAACAACTATTGCTTATCTGTTCTGCTTATGGGGATTAGGTTATTGTAATGTCCCGTTAGCGGCATATTGGGCAGTGGAATACTTATATGTAATGCTGCTTGGTACACAATCCGTCATTTATCTTAAATATAAACAATACTAAGAACTGAAAGTTATGATGAACAAGATATATCCCCGTAAAGGTGACACGCAAACCGTTTATTTGAATGCTGTCGTAAAAGACCCGTCTATCGAAATAGGCGACTATACCATTTACAATGATTTTGTTTCAGACCCGTGTCTGTTTGAGCAAAACAACGTATTGTATCATTATCCCATTAACCATGAACGGCTGATAATTGGAAAGTTCTGTTCTATTGCTTGCGGTGCAAAATTTCTGTTCAACTGCGCCAACCATACCCTGAAATCACTATCGACTTACACGTTCCCGCTGTTTTATGAAGATTGGGAATTGGATAAGGCAGATGTGGCTTCCGCTTGGGACAACAAAGGCGACATCGTAATAGGCAATGATGTATGGATAGGCTATGAAGCCGTTATTATGGCTGGTGTCCATATCGGTGACGGGGCTATTGTTGGCACAAGGGCGGTTGTGACGAAAGATGTTCCGCCCTATACCATTGTAGGTGGTATCCCCGCAAAGGAGATACGAAAGCGGTTCAATCCTGATATAATAAATCGGATGCAGGCTTTGAAATGGTGGAACTGGTCGGTAGATAAGATACGGGAGTTTTTGCCTTATCTGAAAGATGGACGTTGGGATAAATTATAGGCAATATGAAATCAATCAAGAATCTAATTTCACTCGGCTATTTGCTGATGGCACTATTGGTTATCGGCATAATGTATATTTGGCGTAAAGAATGGTACGAATTAGAGAAATTGGAAGTTCAGAATCGTCATATAGATACTTTTCGCCAAGAATCGCACGAAATATTTGTTCTTCTTATTGAACTTTCTTTATCAGGCGAGACTGTATTGGAATGGGAAGATGCAGATTTGGAACATTACCATTATCAACGCATGGCAATGGACAGTATGCTATGCCGTTTCAAAATGATTTATCCGACAGAGCGCATAGACAGTGTACGCCATCTTCTCGAAGATAAGGAACGACAAATGCGTCAAATCGTGCAGGTATTTGAACAGCAACAAGCCATCAACGATAAGATCACTCGTCAAGTACCCATAATCGTACAGAAAAGTGTGCAGGAACAGCCGCAAAAGCCAAAGCGGAAAGGATTTCTCGGCATATTCGGCAAGAAAAAAAAGCCAAAACCAACCGTGACCACCACGATGCTTCGCTCTCTCAACCGTGATATGATTGCCGAGCAACGGGCACAAAGCCGCCGTCTGTCTGAACACGCCGACAGCCTCGCCGCCCGTAACGCGGAACTTAACCGACAACTGCACGGGTTTATCCACCAGATGGATGAAAAGGTGCAAGCCGACCTGCAAAAACGAGAAGCTGAGATAACCGCCATGCGTGAACAGTCGTTTATACAAATCGGAGGTTTGACAGGATTCGTTCTCTTGCTGTTGGTCATTTCATATATTATCATACACCGTAATGCCAATATCATCAAACGGTACAAACGGAAAACGACGGACTTGATCGGGCAGTTGCAACAGTCGGTAGAGCAAAATGAGGCACTGATAGCCTCCCGCAAAAAAGCCGTGCATACCATAACCCATGAACTGCGTACACCTTTAACCGCAATAATCGGTTATACCGCGTTGATGGAAAAAGAAAGAGACGCAGATAAAACCGGAATGTATATCCAAAACATTCAGCATTCCTCCGGTCGCATGCGTGAAATGCTCAACACTCTGCTTGATTTCTTCCGTTTGGACAACGGCAAGGAACAGCCTGTCATTTCCCTATGCAAGATTTCGACAATCACGCATATTCTTGAAACGGAGTTTATGCCAATCGCCATGAATAAGGGGCTGGTTCTTACCGTAACGAACCACACGGATGCCGTGGTCTTGAGCGATAAGGAACGTATCCTACAAATCGGTAATAATCTGTTGTCAAACGCCATGAAGTTCACGGATAGCGGCAGCGTTTCTCTGACAACGGATTATGATAACGGTATATTGAAATTATTTGTCGAAGATACAGGGACAGGCATGACCGAAGAGGAACAGCAACGGGTATTCGTTGCGTTTGAACGTCTGGCAAACGCTGCCGCAAAAGACGGCTTCGGACTGGGACTGTCCATCGTTCAGCGTATCGTGTCAATGCTCGGCGGCACGATACGGCTGGAGAGCGAGAAAGGCAAAGGTAGCCGTTTCACAGTGGAAATACCCATGCAGACAGCCGGGGAACTGCCGGAAAGGATAAATCAGACACGGATTCATCATGACCGAACATTCCATGATGTCATCGCCATCGACAATGACGAGGTGTTACTACTGATGCTGAAAGAAATGTATGTCCATGAAGGAGTACACTGTGACATCTGCACTAATGTATCGGAGCTGATGGAATTGATACGGAAAAAGGAATACGCCCTGTTGCTTACCGACCTGAACATGCCGGAAATCAACGGCTTCGAGCTGTTGGAACTGTTACGCACTTCCAACGTTGGTAATTCAAAGACTATCCCGGTAGTGGTGACAACCGCTTCGGGCAGTTGCAGCAAGGAGGAACTTATGGAACGTGGATTTGCCGATTGCCTGCCAAAACCATTTTCCATATCGGAACTGATAGAGGTTTCAGACAAATGCGCCATAAACGGCAACCGGAATGAAAAGCCGGATTTCACCTCCCTGCTGTCCTATGGCAATGAAGCCGTCATGCTGGAGAAACTGATAGCGGAAACCGAAAAGGAAATGCGGTCGGTCAGGGATGCGGAACAACGGAAAGACCTTCAGGAACTGGACGCCCTTACACACCACCTGCGCAGCTCGTGGGAGATACTCCGTGCCGACCAGCCATTAAGGGAACTATACAAATTGCTTCATAGCGAATACATATCAAATAACGAGGCTATCCATAAAGCTGTGACTGCCGTACTGGATAAAGGTTCGGAAATCATCCGGCTGGCAAAAGAAGAAAGGAGAAAATATAATAATGGATAAAACAAGAATCATCGTGGTGGAGGACAACATCGTGTATTGCGAGTTTGTCTGCAACCTGCTGGCACGCGAGGGATTCCGCACCGTGCAAGCTTTTCACCTCTCGACCGCAAAGAAATATCTGCAACAGGCCGCAGACGGGGACATCGTGGTTTCCGACCTGCGCCTGCCCGACGGCAACGGTATCGAACTGCTGCGCTGGATGCGCAAGGAGGGCAAAATGCAGCCTTTTGTCATCATGACCGACTATGCCGAAGTACATACGGCGGTGGAAAGCATGAAACTCGGTTCGCTGGACTACATGCCCAAGCAGTTTGTGGAGGAAAAACTCGTCCCTCTGCTTCGTACCATATTAAAAGAAAGGAGTATCGGGAGAAACCGTATGCCAGTGTTTTCCCGTGACGGCTCGGCATTTCAAGCCATAATGAAACGAATAAGACTGGTAGCTCCTACTGACATGAGTGTACTGATATTCGGGGAGAATGGCACTGGTAAGGAGCATATCGCACATCAACTGCACGACAAAAGCAAACGGGCAGGAAAACCGTTCGTTGCAGTGGACTGTGGTTCACTCTCCAAAGAACTTGCTCCGTCGGCATTCTTCGGACACGTCAAAGGAGCGTTCACGGGTGCGGACAATAGCAAGAAAGGCTATTTCCATGAGGCGGAAGGTGGCACGCTGTTCTTAGACGAAGTTGGTAACCTCGCACCGGAAACCCAGCAGATGTTACTCCGGGCTATACAGGAACGGAGATACCGCCCGATAGGTGATAAAACGGACAAGAGTTTCAATGTCCGCATCATCGCCGCCACCAACGAAGATTTGGAGGTGGCTGTGAACGAAAAGCGATTCCGACAAGACCTGTTATATCGTCTGCATGACTTCGAGATAACCGTCCCGCCGTTGCGCGACTGTCAGGAAGACATCATGCCGCTGGCGGAGTTTTTCCGCGAGATTGCGAACAAAGAACTGGAATGCGATGTTATCGGATTTGACGGAGAAGCCCGTAAGACATTGCTGACCCATGTTTGGCCGGGCAATGTCCGTGAGCTTCGACAGAAAATCATGGGTGCGGTATTGCAGGCGCAGACCGGATTTGTCACGAAAGAGCATCTGGAACTTGCCGTGACAAAACCGACATCTCCCGTCAGCTTCGCCCTGCGTAACGATGCGGAAGATAAGGAACGGATTTTGCGTGCATTGAAGCAGGCGAACGGAAACCGCAAGGTTGCCGCCGAACTGCTCGGAATAGGACGTACAACGCTGTACAGCAAGCTGGAAGAGTATGGGTTGAAATACAAATTCAGGCAATCATAGCCGGTAATTCACTGAAATTAGCTATATACAAATGTGTGTGGGACATAAAGTGAACTGCACCTCAAAAGTTAGACACAAAACTTTTGAAGTGCAATTCCTTTATGAAAGAAGTTGGATACAAATATATTTTGATTGATATTATTTGTTTAATAGTCCTTACGATCAAACGCGTTGCGTAATTGTAACTGCATTTTGAATATCCGCGATTTGAGCACCAGCCGCAATTACATTTTGGCGCATTTCATTATATACAGGTGCAATCTGCTCAGGATCTGAAATAGTTAAAATTACAGTAAATGGAACTCCCTGCAAAGAGTGTTGGCTCCCGTCTCTGGATTGATATTCAACTTCTAGGAACCAACCTCCTTTATTCTTTGTTCCTCGTGGGAAACTTTTTTCGTATACTTTTATGGGATTCCATTTTTGCTCGCTTTCAATAAGTTGCCACTCATACATATGACCACTGGATGATTTGTCATCTTTGTATCTTGCATTGAGCATACCTTTTTTAGCTCCATCTTCTTGGATTTGTCTTAATGACACACTAATATTTTCCCTAATCATTTCATCGCCAAAAACATAATCAATAGCAGGCGTACTTACCAATGTTACTTTCACTGCTCCAACGCATTTCTCGTTTTTGATTAGCGAAGCTGGCCATGCAAATGGAAATGATAGTATTTGCTTGTTTTTTATTCTGTTAGCAAACACAAGAGTTATCGAATGTTCGTCTCCATTAAGAATATTGTCCGCAATTGTCGGCATTCCGTATCCTATTAATTCATTTAGGTAATTTTTATATTCTATAGCTTTGAATACATTGGGGACTTCTGCATTATGAACCATTAAGGCAATTAATGTCTCTCTTGAGGTATGACCTAATATGGATTTTTCAACAACTGCCATTGTTTTTGCGACAAGAGGAGCCGAAAAACTTGTACCAGCATCAGAATGGAGATATCCGTCTTTGTTTACAGAAAACAACCCGTGCCCACGAAGTTTGTCTTGTAATCCACATCCACTTTTATGAACAAAATCAGGTTTAATTCCAAAGGTGGATCCCTTGCCTTTACAAGAATAAGACGCTAATCCATCTCCATCTGGATTAAGCGCACCTACACTCAAATTACGAATACTTTCAGCTGGGCAATAAACAATGTCATCTTTTCTCCCGTTAACAACTAGGAGATTATTCTTGTGATCAAGGCTCCATTCTGGACGAGGAGATAATAAATTCCCTGCTGATATTACAAAAATGACATCATTCTTCTCCGCAATCCTATCTAAAGCTTGAGCCAATGGACTATACTCTGTATTTAATCGAGTAGATTGTATATTCATGCTTATGTTAAAAATTCGTACATGCGTACTCGCAACGATATCTGAAACGGCAGTCTCCAATTCATCTATAAATGTATCAATCCCATAATTATAAATCCGATTAAAATAGCCATTTGCAGGTAGCATGCATAAATCAATTACCTTACATCCATTTTGTTCCATACAAATAGTGGGGTTCCATGTTGCTCCATTGATTAATAATCCGGAAATGAACGACCCATGATTTTTATCACGCATAGTTTCAGGAATATTATCCCAAGAACTTATAGTCCAATTAGCGAAAATAGAAGAAATACCATTGTCTACAACGGCGACTAATGGATACTCTGCTTCTTCCTTAGGAATGGGTATCTCTCCTAATTCCGTACTATCTATACGAAAAGAAGGTTGAGGTATATTTATCAAAGAGGGTACAACTGACACCTTGCGAACAAGTGGATGATGAGTTAAGAGGTCAAACACCTGTTTATATTTATCGTGATTTTGCGAAATGGAAGGTAAAACAAATTGGGTGGAGTTTTTCACTCGATTATGAAAAGACACACTACTGATGGATGTATCATCTATTCTCATAATAAGTAAAGTAGAGCTATCTTTTATTGACGATTTGTAAATTTTTACTCCGCGAACAGATTCTAACCCACTTTTTAAGCTACGATATAATTCCAATTTGTCAGAATTCAACGTATCCCAAAGCTGTTCACGACATGGCATTTCAAACAATTCTATATAAAAACATCCATTCGAGTTCTCAAGTTGGTTGATTGCATCTTCTTCGGAAAAATTCAACTTATCGGCAGACGTATATAAAGTAATGCTCTCTACAGCTCCTAATTCACATCTCCAATCTGATGGAGCAAATTCCATCTGTTGGGTCTTTTTGTTAAGTTTAAGGATTGGTTCGTCTTCAACATGAATTTCGATATCATGCTTTAACTCAACTATTGATTGAGGTGTAACCTCAAATATCATTTCACCACGATGTGCACCACCAATCAATTTGCATTGATTTTGAGGAGTAAACAGTTTTCCCGTTGGGCGATGGCTTTTTGCCAAAGCCTTATGTATCATCCTTACTTTGATGTAATTAACCTTAGAATACGGGTTTTCATTTTGAGCTACTGCAATATCATCTAATTGAGAAATGATATTACGTTTATGTTCTAAAAATAACTCATTATTATTTGCGTAAAAATCTTTATTCCCCATAGGGGTACGCTGTTGTGGAATCAGAGTAATGTAAGATTCACTATTTAGCACTACTTGAACTGGACCTTTTGCCATATTTAGACGTTTTTAAATTTTGATATTTGTTTACTTAGAGATGAAGGGGTTATATTAAGGATAGATGCAATGTCTTTTTTCTTTAAATCAGCATCTGACCCCGTCAGTATTTCATATAAGGCTTCATTGGGGCCATCTAACGCATCTTTCACATTCCGACTAATACGTCCTGTATTAAGTAATATATAACGCCTCATCAATGAAATAAGATTTTCATGCCTATATTCATTGATAATTTTCATCCGTTTAAGCCAATTAACCCATTTTTCCACATCAGCACCTGTCGCTCCATTAAGGCACCATGACATGAATTTTAATTCAGATTCAGAAAATTCTAATGGAGGTAAAAAGGCATTAAGCAATTCCTGAATAACCTTATTTGAAGGTTTTGGTATATCTATCTGAACATCAAAGCGTCGCCATATTGCAGGATCTAGTAACTGTTCATGATTTGTTATACCAATTGTGAAACCTATAGAATCCCTTTCATCAAGACATTGCAACAAAGAGTTCACAATACGTTTAACTTCTCCAACTTCTTGGGGGTCATTACGAAGTTTCGCTATTGCATCAAATTCATCCAATAGTAGAACACAATTATATCTATTGGCAAACTTAAACAAGTTTCCGATATTGCGAGCACTAGTTCCCAAAAATGAAGATACAATACTTTCTAATTTTGCCAATACCATAGGTAGCTGTATTTCTTTAGCCATCCATTTTGCAAGATGGGTTTTCCCCGTACCCGGTGCTCCATATATTAAGCATGAACGAGATGGTGTAGCATTCATTTCTAAAAGAACACCATAATTTTTCCATTCAATTACAACCGATTCCACCGCATCTTTGATTTTTTCATCAAAGAAAGGCTCTGAAATAACAGTATCAGAAGGGAATATCACTTCTAAAATAGGAGCAGACGTTTCTTTGTCAACAGGTATAGGAGTAGAAGGCAAAAGATTCTCTCCCCCCAAAGCCTGCGATATGGCTAACCGGGAAGGTAAGATATTTTGTTTCTTTTCTGCATTAGACAAAATGGACTTTAATGCTGCTGCCGCTTTATCATCTCCAGAATGTTTGTACACATCACATAGTCGTTCTATTTGATGTAAAACAAGTTCTCGGTCACCCGCAATGGCTGAGCGACATAATGATTGAATTATACTAAATATTTGGGCCATTATGTATTCGTTTAAATTAGTTTCCGCAAAGATAGAAATAATTTCCCGAATCTAAAAATTTATTTCCAAAAACAAGAAAATTATTTCCTTCTTCTTTTATTGCCAGCAAAAACCACTTGATTAGATATTAAAGAACAACACGAACATATCTGAACGTGAATCTGCAAGATTAGGATAATTTGAGATACGTCGTCTTGTTGTTATGCTAATATTGCACAATGTTCTTCTGGATTTACAACGATGGTCACAATATAAATATAGAAATACGGCTGATTATAGAATTTTTTCACTACCTACTATTTGGAAACCTTCACGCAACCTTGTGCAGAACACAGCAAGTTATTGGTGGAGCAATCGGAGGAGATTACAGTTGAGTTGCCTTTAAAAGCCAATGATATTCAGCTACTTGGATTTTTATTGCGATTTCTGGTGGTTACAAAAGAATATTTGGAACATGTCGTGACCAAACTGACATTTTTCGTTGGCCTTGCTTTTCGCAATGGTATGAAGAAGCGGATATTACATGCCTTGAAACAGGCTAATGGCAATTGGATTGTAGTTGCCGAACTGCTTGGAATAGGCCGAACTATATTATATAGCAAATTTTAAAAGTACGGACTTGGATATAGATTTTTACAACCATAGCCAATGATTTATTGATTTTCACTATTTGCAAAGGTTTGTTATTCAAAAAAATGATATTACCTTTGCAGATAAGAAAAGCGTTCTTTTGATTTAATGCAAGATGAGGCGGAATATAGAACTACGCTCGTTTCCAAATCGTTACCTAGCAAGAAATAAATCTTTGCAAACTATTCAATTTCAGCGATAAAGACAATTTAATATGTCTTGCAAGGTGAAATGTCAAGTTCTTTTTAATACCGCACACATCGGCAATCTCTTTCAGGTACGCATTTAATTTCTGATTGCTGATTATGGGAAGTATCTTGCCATTTGGTAACTTACCCTTGTACTTCTTCAAAATCATCTTGGGAATATCCAGTAGGGGAACATTAACGTCCGTATTCGTCTTTTGCCGCTTTGTCATTATCCAAAGGTTGCCGTCAAAGGATTTGCGTATATTATCTTGCGTAAGCCCTGCCACATCTATATAGGCAAGTCCGGTGAAGCAGTAGAATATTTTAGTTTTATCTATTGATAAATAGATATTTAGAAGAAAAAGAAAGAACAATGGGTAACGATATAGCAACGAGCGAACTTCTTTAGTTTGCTATGTTTTTCCATCGCTTCAAATAACTTTCTCACAAAAGTACGATTATTTTCTAATATATTTTCTCCTTTGGGAATAAAATATTAATTTGGCGAGATTGGACAACATTTGCTCATAGCAAAATGAGTAATTTTGTTGCAAATAACAGAAGCAATGAGAAATAGTACTGAAAACATATATCAGCAAAAGGTTAATCAAGTTATTGACTATATCAGTGCAAATCTACATTTGCCTTTACAGTTGGATGTCATTGCCGATAAGATAAACGTATCTCAAAGGCAATTACTTCGTATTATGCGCTCTGCTCTAAATGAATCATTATATGCTTATGTAGCAAGGCAACGCATTGAACGGGCAGTACTATACATGCAAACCGAAGAAATGAGCTTGACAACATTGTCTACGATGGTAGGATATGATAATCCACAGTCTTTCTCAAAAGCATTTAAAAAACAGTTTGGCATATCTCCTAAAGCATATATTAATGAATTGCAATCTCGATTAGAGGGCTACGTACAAAGTAGTGGAAATAGAAATAGTCTTCAATCCGAAATATACTATTTTGAAGGATTGGAATTAGTTTATATTCGCATATTGGGTAAGTATGGTGAAACAGAGCCTTACGAAATAGCATGGAATAAATTGATGCTGTTTTTAAAGGATAATCAAGCCCTAACACGTGAAACTCGTTTTATCGGATTAAGTTTTGATGACCCAAACGTAACTAACTATAACCAATGCAGATTTTATGCTTGTGCATCGGTGAAAAAAAAGATTGTTCCAACTGGAGAGTTTGGAACAATTCCGTTACAACAAGGTAAGTATGCGGTTTACACTTTAAAGGGGAGTTGTTCGGGGCTACAAGAGTTGTATAACAATATTAGTGTGAATTTTGAACACACCATACGGCATGGGATGGCTTTTGAAGAATATATCAGTTATAGAACTGAAAATAGCAAAGAAAACATTACAAAAATTTATATGCCGATAAAATAGAACATTTATGGAGAACAAGTATTGCCAAAGTTGCGGAATGCCGCTACAAAATCAGGACGAGTTAGGAACAAACTCTGATGGAAGCAGAAATGAGGAATATTGCTGCTATTGTTTTAAGGACGGAGCATTTACGATGGATTGCACAATGGAGCAAATGATAGAGCATTGTGCGCAATTTGTAGATGAGTTTAACAAAGATTCTGAGGTAGTTTATACTAAAGAGGACGCTATTACAAATATGAAAATTTACTTTCCAACACTTAAACGTTGGAAAGTACAATAAAAAGATTATGCGATATATTGAAACAAAATCAATTCTATCGAAACTAAGGGAAAAAGATACTTGGTTTGGCATTACTTATAACATGAATTTGTATAGGGGATGCCAACACGGGTGTATCTATTGTGATACACGAAGCGAATGTTACAGAGTTGGAGATATATCGCAAATATTAGTTAAGCAAAACGCTTTAGAATTACTGACAAAGGAATTACAAAGTAAACGTAAAAACAGAGCTACCATAGGTACAGGTTCTATGAATGACCCATATATGCCAATGGAAAGAGAACTGCAATTAACCCGGAATGCTCTACAAATTATTGCTTCATGTAAATTCCCAGTCCATATAATAACAAAAAGTAATTTAGTAGAGCGTGATATAGATATTTTGCAGGAAATATCAAAAACGTATGTAGCCGTAAGTTTTACAATAACCAGTGCAACAGATTCGCTTGCAAAAAAAATTGAACCTAATGCACCACCCACATCGGAGCGTTATAATGCGATGAAAGTGTTAGCAGGCAAAGGTGTTTATACAGGAGTTACATTAATGCCTATATTACCTTTTATCAATGATACAATAGAAAATATAGAAACAATAATCAGACAAGCAAAGGATTCGGGTGTATCTTATATACTACCTATGTTTGGTGTGACACTCCGAAAAGGGTCACGAGAATATTTCTATATGGCATTAGACAATCAGTTCCCCACAATAAAAGCTAAATATCAATCAGCATTTGGTGAACGATATGATTGTTACAGTTACGATTATAAGAAACTGTCAGATGTATTCTATAACCTATGTATCAAATTGGGGATAGAAACTAAAATGAGATTTTACGAGCCTAAAATATATGAACAACCATCATTATTCTAAGTCATGGAAACAAAATACATTACACTTACAAAAGAAAATATAGATACAGAACATATCTGCTGTGCATTTTCCGATAAAAAATGTTTGAAAGGCTATGAAATGAAAAAAGCATGGCTAAAAAAAGAGTTTGATAATGGATATATTTTCAGACGATTAGATGCACGAGCAAAAGTTTTTATAGAATATGTCCCTGCTGAAAAGGCTTGGATTCCGGTTGATGCTTCCAATTATTTGATGATAAATTGCTTTTGGGTATCAGGACAATATAAGGGAAATGGGCACGCTAAAGCATTGCTTCAATCCGCTATTGAGGATGCAAAAACACAAGGTAAAAATGGTTTGGTTACGGTTGTTGGAACAAAAAAGTTTCACTTTATGAGTGATACAAAATGGTTACTTAAACAAGGATTTAATACTATTGAAAGTTTGCCAAACGGATTTTCACTCTTAGGGCTGAAATTCGATAATAATGCACCGCCCCCATCTTTTAAGGAATGTGTAAAGAGTGGAGAATGTGAAGAAAAAAATGGATTGGTTGTATATTACACAAATCGTTGTCCTTTTACAGATTACTATGTAAATGGTTCTCTGTGGGTGTTAGCACAAGAACATAATATTCCACTAAAAATAATAAAGTTGGAAACAATGGAACAGGCACAAGCCGTACCTACTCCAGCCACTATATTTTCAGTTTTTTTTAATGGCAAATTTTTAACAACAGATATGAGCATATGCGTAGAATCCCGATTTACTAAGTTGTTAAAAATTAATTTAAAATAGATTCTCTGTCAATTTGAAAAATGCATTTTTCATAATCAATTCATTTACTCTAAAAAGATTGCTTATGAATGATTTATTACAAACGAGGATATTCAGATTATTATCTGAAACCTCACAGGAAGTAACTAACCAAGAAATGCAAAATGCCTATGGTGAATTTGTCGAACAAATAAGAATAGTGGGGGATGGAGATGATTATTCAACTACTTACCGGATTTTTGTAGCTACCCGTATTGAGATAGCTTCACTTGAAACAGCACCTCTTTACGGGCAGGGGGAAAAATGCACTTAAAAAGCGGTTCTTACAAAAGACACTGGCGATTATTAACGCAGAACAGGAACTACTAAATTTCAAAATCACACATCCCGAATCGTTTCCTTCGGCAACTCCATTGACATTTGAATCACCTTTATCGGTTATACCTAAGTTTCCTAATCTCGGAATCATGGGTATGACCGAAATTCTTTCAGCCCTGATGTTGTTGGGTGGCATCACCGACAACACAGACAAGCATCCAACTATCATTGCTTTTTCGGATGTCTTTGAACAGGCTTTCGGATTTAGTTTTAACGGTATCTATGACCGTCAAAACGAACTATTCAAACGCAAATCATGTAATCTCACCAAAACATTGGATGCTTTAAAAGCCGTCCTTATTAAAGAATATAAGAAACGACAAGCGGAAGCACTGAAAAATAAAGATGAAAAAAGATGATTTTGCAATAGCTTGATAAATAGCTATTTGCATTTAATGTATAGAGGGGTCAATACCGGACTCCTCTATTTTAATTTCTCTATTCTGCCGAACTTTGCTTCATCAATCGGTTGAGAACAATAATGTTAAACTAAAAATTGAAGCAAAATGTATGTAGATAATGAAAATTTCGATAAGTGGATGGAAAGGTTATCAAAGAAGCTCACCGAAGTAGGGCAAGACCTGAAATCACTTATCAATACCGACAAGGTAATGGATGAGAACGACAAACTTTTAGATAATCAGGACTTGGCGTTTCTATTGAAAGTATCTTTCCGAACCCTGCAACGCTATCGGGCAAGTGGCAAACTCCCTTACTTTACGATAAGCCATAAGACCTATTATCGGGCATCGGACATTCGGGCATTTGTTCAAGAAAATGCCGATTGTAAGACTTATGAACGGTTCAAAAAGGAAAATCAACTTGATAAGCAAACCACTGCAAAACAAGGTGGGTAATGTTACCGCCTGATGAAGTGCCACCGCTCCCCATTTAGCAGAAATCGCCTCGCCCTATGGCTCAGCTCATTTCACTAAATGAAGCAAGAGGGAACTGGACAAGTCCTGTTCTTCCCTCTTGCCCTGCGGGGCAAAGCCTTCGGCTTTAAGAGGTTACATTCGTAACCATTTATAACAGTGATTATAAGTCGAAAATGTATTTTGCTTATAATCAACTGAATGAATCTCACTTTCTTTATAAAAAAGTTATAATCATGGATAAAACCAATAATATATCCACACTTACCACCATCGGGATAGACCGACAGACGGGTAAATTGATAGATAAGCTATGCAAACGCTATTCGCTGAAAAAAGGAGAAATAGTCAGGTTGGCATTTGTCTATATTGATAAAGCCTGTATCAACCCATCGGAAGCACCGGAATCCGTAAAATCGGAACTGGCGAAGATAAACAAACGGCAGGACGATATAATCCGCTTCATCCGACACTACGAGGAAGAACAACTCAATCCGATGATGCGAACCGCCAATTCTATTGCAGTTCGGTTTGATACCATTGGCAAGACATTAGAAACGCTTATCCTCTCACAACTGGAATCCAGTAGGGAGAAGCAAACAGCAGTCTTACAAAAAGTTAGTGAACAGTTTGGGAAACACGCTGATGTGATTAACCAACAGGGGAAACAACTCACCGCCCTGTATCAGATACACCAACGGGACTATAAGAAGTTACTTCAACTTATACAACTTTATTCGGAACTGTCCGCTTGCGGTGTAATGGATAGTAAACGGAAAGAGAACCTAAAAGCAGAAATTACCAATCTGATAAACACTTAGAGCCATGCACATAGATTTTGCCCCACCATCGAGTGGAACATACAACAATGCAGGTAGTAGTCGGCAATTAGCAAATTATTGTGAGCATGAAGATTTAGAACGTATGGAAAAGGGTATCTATACCGACGGCTTTTTCAACCTGACGGATGATAATATCTACAAATCAAAGGTGATTAAGGATATAGATACCAATATCGGGCAATTGCTGAAAACAGATGCTAAGTTTTTCGCTATCCATGTCAGCCCATCGGAAAGTGAACTTCAAGCAATGGGAAACACTGAGCAGGAGAAAGCGGAAGCCATGAAGCGGTATATTCGGGAAGTGTTTATTCCTGAGTATGCCAAGAACTTCAACAAAGAGCTATCCGAAACGGATATAAAGTTTTACGGGAAGATACATTTTGACCGTAGCCGTTCCGACAACGAACTAAATATGCACTGTCACATGATTGTGAGCCGTAAAGACCAAACTAACAAAAAGAAGTTATCACCGCTTACTAATCACAAAAACACAAAGAAAGGGACGGTAACAGGTGGTTTCGACCGTGTGAACCTATTCCAACAAGCAGAACAGGGCTTTGATAAGTTGTTCGGCTACAACCGTCAATTTTCTGAATCTTTTGAGTATGCCAATACTATGAAGAACGGCTCTATCTCTGAACAAATTGAATTACAAGAACAAAATTTTACTGGCGAAAATAAAAAAGAAGTATTCCAATCCGGTGAAAAAGAAAACATGATTTCTTGCACTCTTGATAGCAGACAGGATAATAAATACGCTTACAATCAACAAAATAAAAGTAGCGGTGATTCTCTGTTATCTATTTTTTCATTGGGAGATGGCAATAATTATGATGCAATATCGGCAGAGGATTTGAAAGCACAGAAACGCAAGAAGAAAAAGAAGAAAGGAATAAGAAGATGATTGAATACGAAGAACTAAGAGCCGATATAGACCGCTACTTAATGGAACATTTCAAGTATCGTAAATCGCTCGTTTGCCTGACGGTGGATAATATAATTGCCACCCGAAGAAATAGCCGGATAGATTTGTATTTGCGTATTAGGAGGATAGAAAGCCGATTTCCACCTGATTGCCTGATTATCGCCCGATTAGGTTTCAGTAAAGAGCGGATAGGACACGGAACACACTTTCTTAGGTTTTTGACCGGAGTAGCCCGGAAATATGGTTTCAATTATATCGGCATTGAATGTGCCAACATCAAAAGCAGTGCATTTGCCAAAAAATTAGGCTTTTATTCCATAGGTGGCGAGAATTATACAATAGCGGTAACCAATCTAATATCTTATTTTTCAATGGAATAATCTTAGTTAATCCTTTATTTCTCTGAACACAAAGGTATATTCCAAGAATAAAACGGCAACACCGAGCCGCAAGCGGTTTTTGTAAATTTCTTCCTTTTTCGTCCCTCAAAAGAGTAAATTTCCAAAAAGTGTTGCCTTATTTATTCTTTCCATATAGTGAACGTGTATCAGAGAAAAAAAGGAAAAAATATATTGGTTTGGGAGTTGCTTATTCTGCCAGTTCATATTTACCCTCAATCCGTTCCGCAAGGTTAGTCATATCCTCATTGATTTTAGTACGGGTAACTTCCGCATAGATTTGGGTAGTCTTTATCGAAAGATGTCCCATCATTTGGCTAAGGCTTTCTATTGGAACACCTTGCGTCAGGCAGACGGTCGTGGCAAACGAGAAACGGCTCATGTGGAATGTCAGCCGTTTATCTATATCGGCAGCCTTAGCAATACGTTTCAGTTGCCAGTTCATGGAAACATGGTGCTGCAATTTGAAAATTTTCCCACCTGTTCCGGCAAACTCCGTATTTCTGTATCGTTCAAGAATACGTTTAGGAATATCCAACAGTGGGATATACGAAGTTGTTCCGGTCTTTTGCCTGTCGAGAATTATCCATTGGCTACCGTCTTCCATTTCCTGAATATTGGAATGTTTCAGATTTCGTAAATCAATGATTGCAAGTCCTGTAAAGGTCGAAAGAATAAACATATCACGGGTAAAACGCCATGTGGCAAGTTTGAGCTTGGCTTGCATCATTCGTTGTATCTCATCATTAGAGAGCCATGGACGTTTAGGAATTACCCGTTCAGGGATAAAATCAAAGAATGGGTTCTGATGTAATACTCCTTTATTACAAGCTCTTACAACAACTTGACGAAATGGATTCATATTGGTTTTAACTGTTCGGGGTGTCATTTTCAAATCAATTTTCAGATAATGGAAATAGCTCTCTACAAATGGCGTATCAATCTTTCCAAAAGGCAAATCGGAAAGATTATACCTTTCTTGGAGGAACTCTTTCATGTGTCGGTAGGCATTGGTATATACCGGAAATGTACTTTCAGTTATCCGTATTCCGATACTTTTCCGTTTTTCATCGAGTAGTTCGGCAAATTCCTGCATCAAGGTATTACGGTTTACACCGATACCACGTAACGCATTTTTAAGAGCTTCGGCAGTAACGTAACCATTGTTATTCACCATATTGTTATAATGGGAAGATATTTCTTTGTGAAGCTTTTCTATTTGCTTATTGATAGATATTAATTCCTTAGATTGTCCCTTTGCAGCCCCTGTTTGATTATCCCAATTGTCGGGCATTATTTCCAATCCGGTGCTGAATGTGGTGTTCTTACCATCCACAGTGATACGCCCGACTATCGGGCAAGCTCCTGATTTCTTGGTTTTACTGGTGTTCGGGTAGAATAATATAGCGAAAGTACTTCTATTTGTTTTCATTGTTATATGGAATTTATTATTCGACATAAGTGTATTTATCGGAGATACGGAGAGATAGCAATTTCATATCATTGCCTATCTTCTCATTATTGACACGTGCGTAGCGTTGGGTAGTCTGAATATTCTTGTGTCCCATCATCCGGCTAACACTTTCAATGGGTACGCCTTGCGAAAGGCATAATTCGGAAGCGAAAACATGCCGCCCGACATGGAAGCTTAGTTTGGTTGTGATATTGCAGAGTTTAGCGATAATTTTCAGCGCATAATTAATACGTCCCGGTCCTAACATGGGAAATACGTTTTCTCCTTTTGCCAGTCCTTTGTATTTCTCTATAATCTGTACGGGTATATCCAACAACTTGACATTAAACGGTGTTCCGGTTTTCTGTCTGTCGGTGGAAATCCATAGGCTACCATCTTCTTCGGTAATAATTTCTTTCCACGTAAGTTGCTTTAGGTCAATGTAAGGAAGCCCCGTAAAAGCTGCGAATACGAACATATCACGGATAAAGCATTGGCTTTTGGATTCTATCGGAGTAGATATAAGCCTTTGAAACTCTTCTTTTGTAAGCGAACGTATCTTGAAATCAGGCTTCTTTAACTTGTAGCCAAAGAAAGGAGGATTGATAATCAATTTCCGATGCAGGGCGATACGCACGACTTTGAAAAGCACCAACATAGTACCCGAAACTGTTTCATCCGTCATTTTCCTTTCCACTCTCAAATGAAAATCGAACGCTTCAATAAAGGTCAGGTCTAACTGGTTCAGGGGTATATCCTGAACATTATACTTGACTTTCAGAAAACGTTTGACTTGTTTTCTGATGGTAACATATTTGTGATAGGTGGCTTGGGAACGGTCTATTCCGATACGTGTTTGGAAATCCTGCATCATTTCGCCAAAGAGAACGAGCAGTGTTTTTTGTGCGGTCGCAATCCCTTGAAATGCGTTCTTAACTTCTTGGGCTGTAACTGTTCCGGTACGCTCTAAAATAGCCCTGTAATGCGTGTGTATGGAGAGATTAATTTTATTAATCTCTCTGTTGAGTTCAATGGCTACACGACTTTTTCCGGTAGCCCGACCGGATTTAACACTCCAAAGCCGTTCTTCGATTTTCAGTTTGGAACTGAATTGGGCAATGGAGTTGCCGATAATGATTTTTCCGATAACCGGATAAACGGCATCGGGGTTTACTTCTGTTCTTTCTGTACTTCCTTCCCGTTTGAGGTAAAAGGACACTTTCAGTTCGTTGTTCATAACGCTCACATTTTAAGTTTATAAAATTACTTTCTTTGTGAGTTATTTGAACAATGTAACAAGCAGACAAACAGTGCTGTAACCAGACGTTCAAGGTCATTGGTTTGCTGTGCTTTTCTCTCATTGCAATGGGTAACGATTTAGAAATGGAAAGTTTGCATAAATCTGCTTTTTCCTGCAATTTCACTATCGGACACCCAAAGACACTAAAAGACGTACATTTCTATCATTCAATCAATTACCTTGCTTTTCTCTTTCTTGCTTCTACTGTAATAAGTCGGTATAACAGCTAAAAATGAAAATATCCCGTACTTGCTCCAATCGCTTTGAAGCAAATTCCTTATTGCATATCCGGTTTATTTCGTCCTTGTCAAGATAGCCTCTTTCTATATACTCGAATTTCAGCTTGTAATGGGCGAACGGGTCTGCGGTTATCAATCCTGTGCCTTGCGCAAAGTTCACCACTGTACGGAAACGCTGTATGAACTTCATTGCCGTATTGGGTGAACAGTCGTGGTTCTTTATTATATACAGGTAGAAGTTCTCAATAAAAACTTTGTTGATTTTGCGTATAGGCAAATCCGATACACGATATTCGTCTTTCAGGAATTGGGTCAGGCGTAACTTTGTCAGTTCGTATCTGCTATACGTTTTTTGGGTGGCTTCTCCTGCTTCGACCTTTTTCTTGTACTGGTCGTTGTGTTGCTCGAAAAAGGAAATGATAGTCAGTGCTTCTTCCTCTTTTCCCAAAAGTGCATTTTTCATGCTTTCGGGGGTAACATAGCTGTCACGCATTAACTGGTTGTGGAAGTGTGAACGGATATTGGCTTTGATGTCGTCCAGCATGGAGTTCAGCCTTTGTATTTCCATAGTTTTACCTACGGCTCTGCCGGATTGCCAGTTAGTTTCTAAGACCTCTAACTTGGTATTGAATTGGGTTTGTTTGCCGTCGATTGTGATACGGGCATGAATGGGTACTAAACCATTCTTTTTCATCTTGTCTTTTTTCAGGTAAAACAATACGCAGAAAGTACTTTTTTCATTCTTCATAATCTCACTTTTTTTAGATTGCAAAACTAATTTTAATCCTTGATAATGAGATAAATGGAATATAGACAAATCCCGTCAAAAGTAAGCCATTTTCCGACAATCGTACCCCCTAATCGTTTTTTGGGGTAGGGGGTACGATTTGGATACTGAGGCTGTGTCTTTTCGTGCCCTTTTTTTGTCTTTCAAGCAAGACTAAAACATAAAAAAAAGTCCCGCAATATCTTGATATTGTGGGACTTGTCTGTTTTTTGTCGCCTTTTGGCTTTGTTCCTATGTGATCCGCCTGGGATTCTCCTAAGAGAGTTACCATGCTGATATTTAAAACTTTATATTTTTAGCTTCAAGCATATCCCATGATTTATCCCACTAATTTGCTATGTGCTTTTGCTGTAGTTTGCTCATGGAGAATACTAGAACAAAGATAATCTAATTTATTCTTATTGCAAAATCTTGGATGTAATTTCAATGTTATTATAATTCCTACTATTATAACAATTATGACTCTTCATTGTAATATACTTTATAATATTTCCCTTTATTGTCTTCACCTTGTTCTATAAGTTCAGAATTACCATGAATATAAATGTCAAAGTTTTTATCGAGCTTAATAACTCTTTTTATTGAACGCACTTGTTTTTTTACTGCACTTTCAGATATAGTAAAATCATCAGCTATTTTTATATCATAATCTTGCTGAAATGAAGATTTGTATTGCTTAAAGGTGTCAATAATTTCAGATTGACAAATTACTTCGTTAGTGAATTTTTCTATATTGAATTTTTCATTATCTTTGAAATATGCTACTGATTTATTTAGTAAATCAACTTGATCTGTTTTAGAAATATCAAAATGTTTTGGTAGTTCTTTATTTATAAATTTTTTATAAATAGAAAGTATGTTTTGAGTATTATGATACCCATCATTTTGTTGTTGAATGTGTAAAAAATCATCTAGCCAATATTGTGCTTCTATATTTTTATTAGTGTTGTCTACTACAGATACTACATATCCACTTTTATGCTTTTTGTTATAAATCAAACAACCTTTATCCAATTTATTTATATTGACCCCCTCAATAGTCTCAATTTTAAAATCGTTTTCTAACGTTGTCACTTTTAAAAATGTATCTTTATTTTCCGACTTAAACAAACCGATAGCATCTACAACTTCTCCTTCCAAAATACAATTTTTGAAGTAGACTGTGTAAAATTCACCACCCTTAATTTGAGGGTGCATGCATTGTCTATATAGATGTTTTGCAAGATTAATAGACTGTGTATATAATACATCCTTATTCTCGAATATATTTTTAACACAAGTGTACACTTCATTCATTTCTATATCAATATCGTGATAAAAATTAAAATATTCATTATTTTTGAAAGTAGATAAAAAATGGTGTACTAGAATTTTATTTAGTTCAATATTTATATGCAACAATTTATTAGAGAGACGAATATTTTCTTCGTTTAGCCTGTTTCCTACAATGTGTAGAGAAATATTTTCTATAAATGTAGATTCAGAGTAGAGCATAATTTTAATATTTTCATTATTATAACTGATGTAATTATTGAAGTATTAGCAAGGAAAATTATAATATATGACAAGGTTAATAAAACTGGAATTCCCCAATTGATAAATTGAGTAACAAGAAGTCTAGTTTTCTGTTTTTTCAACTCTTTGTCCACCAGCGTAAATGCTTCTTTTACAACACTATTATTGCTATCAAACGTGTCCTTATATGATTGAATATTTTTGTCAATCATTTTTAATACACTACTTTGGTTATTTAAGAATATACCTATTAAAACAGCAAATATATATAGACTAATTAAAATAGTTATATTCTTGATTGATAATATATTATTAAATTCGATATTAGCTGCTGACAAGACAAATGCAGCAGGAATTGCTATAAGTTTCGTTTGAGATTCATTAATTACTGTTTGGATTTTCTTTGAAAATTCCAATGCGGCATTATCTAATTCTGATTTAAGTTTATTATAGGAAAAATTTCGAATATAATATTGATAAGCATTATTTGCTTTACTGATAAATTCGCATATGTATAGTAGTAAATATCTAAATCTATCGTTTTCGTTATATGGAGAAAGAAAATCTATCAATTCATTAATGAATAACAACTTTTTATCTGAATCAGAATTGTTAAATAAATCAGATAAGAAAGTGAACTTCTCGCTATCTTCTATTTTTATATCTCTAATATCTGATGAATCATATATAAAGGGGAGAAACAAAGATTTATCCTCTCTAAAAATAATAGCATTGTGTATATCTACATCGGTGTAACTATGTTTTGATATATGACTTATTGCATTTATTAGTGTAATAATTTTTTTATATATAAAAATAAAATCATTATTATCATCTTCAAAACACTTAATTTCTTCAATGAAAAATCTTTTAGATGGCAAAACGTATTTATTCTTTATACAGAATGTGATACAATCTTCATAGTATCCAATTGAATTTAAATGAGCTAAGGATAATTCCAGATTAACACATTCTCCATTTTTTCTAGAATAAAGCGAATTTTCAAGGATATTATTATTTTCGAGATAATCAATACATTCTGCATCGGCAATTATATAGCCATTGCAAAATAAAGTTCCATTACTGATTTCGGTGTTAGAACTTTTGATTATATCAATAATTCTTCTTAGCATTATTGTGGAATCTGATCAATTAATTCTTTCGGTAACTTTTTGATTGTTAACTCTTTTTTTTGAGAATTAAAAACAACTTCTTTTCCTAATAAAGCACAGTCAAACTCAACTGTCATTTGTTTGTTTTTATACATGACAAACTTCATAGGCTTTAATTTGCTTCTATCTCCACTAATAATTGAGCTTACTCCATATTCTTCATCAGAAGCAAATTCCTGAAATTCTTGTGGATCTTCAGGATCAAGTAGAGCAGATATAACGGATAGTTGTATTTCTGTTTTGTTGTTCATACAGTCATCACAATACCTGAAAACATCATTCCGTTTCTTTATTTTTGTTGTTCTATCATATCCTTTTTTATCACAATACATATCCATTGCTTTTACCAATCGTTGGCTTGCTTCAGATCCTGTTTGTTTATTGTCGCAGTCAATAAAGGACAGAAAATAATAGCTAACATCTTTTTTCCCTTTAACAAAAGAAAGATATGTTTTGCTCTCTGTATCTAAACCTGATTCTATATTTTTCCACTTAGTAAGATTAATCAAACAAGCTACATCAACTTTGTTCAAATCTAGGCTTTTTGCATCTTTTATTGTTAAATCGTTCTCATTTAAAACATAACCATTTTTGTTATTTATTGTCAATATCAGTAGATATTCATTGTTATAATCGGTGTTGATAAAATGAGCAAAAATCATAAACCCACCTGTAGATGCGATTTCTGCTTCTAAAGAAAGTTTGTAATGCTCAAGAGATTTTATTGTAAAAGTGTAAAAATCATTATCTAATAGATAGGTTTTTAGATAATTTTTAAAAACCTCATTTGTTTTTCCGAATATTCCATAAATTGGACTTGATTTCCTGTGGTAGACTTTATTTATTCTACCAATGAATAATCGCTCCTTTTCTTTTATTTCTAATAAACCATCGGCTTTTTTCAGAGTAGTGTGCCTTATGCCTTGCTCTTTAATAGCCTGATGTACAATAATGTTTTTCAGATCAATGTTGTGTCCAATTTTTTTTATTTCACTTGTCATAATCAGATATTTTTTTATTCCATATTTTTTTGCAGATTATTTAAATTACAAGCAACGGTCATTAAATTGATAGAAATATGAATATAGTATCAAGATTTAAAGTTCTTGTACTCCATACAAGGCTTAGAGCAATGATTAAGATACGTCTATAATCAATTTTAGTTAATCGATTTTTCTTTCTTGAGCTACCATAAGCATTTGTATTTCAATTACAATCTCTAAATTCATTCATAAAACCGTTATGGCTTTGGCAAATATAAAGTTTTGTCTTTAATTAATCGATATGAATGAATCATAATTTTAAGCAGAATTTTATATTTGAGTAATTTGATAGCACTTTTGTCATATGGCTGCAAAATCATCCTCAAATAGTCAAGTAGAGGAATTACAGCCTATGCACTTTCTTCTTTTTCTTTTGCGGTTTGGTTTTTTCTTCTTTAGGGTTGCTTGGATTAAAAGAAGAATCTGTTCCCGATGAGACAAACGAGATAAAAGAATCAGATGATGGGTTGTTTCCTTGACGGTAAGGAATATCGCTTTTGGTCTTACTATCCATATTGAAAGATGATTTATTTGTTTGCTTGTTTTTAAGATTGAAAGAAGACTTGCTTTCTAGTTTGCAATCAGGAATTATATTTTTCTTTTCATCGGAACAGATATTTTGTTCCTTTACTTCAATTTGTTCAGATAGAGAACCGTTCTTCATTGTATTGTGGTAATTAAACGATTCTGTTTGTTGGCGATTATAATAGAACAAGTTATCAAAGCCTTTTTCTATTTGTTGGAATAGGTTTAGACGGTTAAAACCACCTTTAATTATTCCGTTCTTAGTATTCTTGTGATTGGTTAGCGGCGACAACTTCTTTTTATTGGCTTGGTCTTTCCGACTTATAACTAAATGGCAGTGCATATTCAGTTTGTCATTAGAACGGCTACGGTCAAAATGAATCTTCCCGTAAAACTTTATATCCGTTTCGGATAATCCTTTGTTGAAATTCTTTGCATATTCAGGGATAAATACCTCACGAATATAGCGTTTCATTGCTTCGGCTTGCTCCTGTTCGGTGTTTCCCATTGCCCTAAGCTCGCTTTTCGATGGGCTGACATGGATAGCATAAAACTTAGCATCCGTTTTCAATAGTTGTCCGATATTACAATCTATATCTTTTATGACCTTTGATTTATAGATGTTATCATCTGTGAGATTGAAAAAGCCTTCTGTATAAATACCTTTCTCCATCCTTTCTAAATCCTCGTGTTCCATGTAATTGGCTAGCTGTCGGCAAGTTCCAACATTGTTATATGTTCCCTTCGATGGTGGAGCAAAATCTATGTGCATAATCCTATGTATTTATCAGATTGCTGATTTCGTTTTTCAGATTCTCTTTTCTTTTGCTATCCATCACACCACAAGCAGAAAGTTCCGAATAGAGTTGTATTAGATGAAGCAACTTTTTATAATCTCGTTGGTGTATTTGGTAGAGTGCGTTAATCTGTTTGGACTGATTGTTTATTACATCGGCATGATTGCCGAACTGCTCACTTAACTTTTTCAGTACGGCTGTTTGTCTCTCCTGACCGGCTTCCAATTGAGAAAGAATAAGAGTCTCCAAAGTTTTGCCGATAGCATCGAAGCGCAAAGCGATAGAATTTGTAGCCCGTATCATGGGATTCAGTTGTTCTTCCTCATAGTGACGGATGAAACGGATAATATCAT
>OGCM01001217.1_pt1 | contig 33000 bp, 34 predicted proteins | sample 1570151 | NCBI WGS metagenome assembly OGCM01 (sample SAMEA4370582, study PRJEB24528) | human gut metagenome
GAATTTATGAATTTGCTCCGCAAATTCTATTTTATGCGTGCTGCCGCACGAAGCACAAGAGTCGAAATTCTGCTTTTTTGACAGACTGGGGCGGGATGACCTCATCCCGCCGTTGTAAATTATCTGCATGTTGTTATATGCGGCGGGGGTCACCCCGCCCTGCAACCATGCTTTTATAATAGTATTATATCATGTCTGCCACACAGAAAAAATATTGACTTCACTCGACCGATACGCTATAATCATCGGTGGTAATCGTTATAGTTTGTAAAATACAACGAAGATAAACGGAGGAAAACGCCATGTTAGTCGTGATACGCGGTGCGGGAGACATTGCCACGGGGATTGCCTTGCGGCTGTACCGTGCGGGCATTCGTCTGGTGCTGACAGACCTGCCGCAGCCAACGTCGATCCGCCGCACGGTATGCTTTTCGGAAGCGATTCGATTGGGTGAAACAGTCGTTGAGGGCGTGCATGCACGCCGAGCTGATACCGCAGCCGAAGCGGCAGCACTGACCGAACAGGGCATCATTGCTGTGCTGGCCGATCCGGCGGCAGGCTGCGTGCAGGAACTGCACCCTGATGCCCTGGTGGACGCGATTCTGGCGAAGAAAAACCTCGGTACGCACATCACGGATGCGCCGATCGTCATTGCGGTCGGTCCGGGCTTTACGGCCGGCGTGGACTGTCACGCGGCGGTTGAGACCATGCGCGGGCATACACTCGGACGGGTGCTGTATACGGGTTCGCCGCTGCCGAATACGGGCGTTCCCGGTGTGATAGGCGGCCACGCGGCAGAGCGCGTTCTGCGTGCCCCGGCAGACGGCTTGTTCGAGCCGTGCCATGAAATTGGCGATCTGGTCGAGACGGGAGACACCATTGCGTACGTTGCGGGAAAACCCATGAAAACCACCATCACCGGCTGTCTGCGCGGTCTGCTGCAGGCTGGCGTACCCGTACATGAGGGTATGAAATCCGGTGACGTTGATCCGCGCGGCAAGCGTGAAAACTGCGATACCGCGTCGGATAAGGCGCTTGCGGTCGGCGGCGGTGTGCTCGAAGCGCTGCTGCACTTTTCAAACGTATTTCATTAAAGTGTTGTGAAATAAGGGAGAAAATGCAATGAAAAACAACCGTTTTGCACGATTTGCGGCAGCGGCTCTGTCACTGGCAATGCTGGCAGGCTGCGGCGGCGGTACGCAGAACACGGACAGCAGCGCGGCGGGCACGAGCTCTGCAGATCCGGTAGAACTGACCGTCTTTGCGGCGGCCTCCATGACCGAGACCCTGAACCGGATTGCAGAGGACTACAAGAGCGTTGACCCGAACGTCACCCTGACGTTCAACTTTGCCTCCTCCGGCGACCTGCTCACCCAGATCAAGGAAGGCGCGGACTGCGACGTGTTCATCTCTGCAGCACCCAAGCAGATGAACGCACTCGACGGCTCTCTCAAGGACGACACCGACAAGAACCCGGACGGTCTGGATGAGCTGCTGGACGGCACCCGCATCGACCTGCTCGAGAACAAGGTAACACTGGCTGTGCCGGAAGGCAACCCGAAGGGCATCCGGAGCTTTGACGACCTCGCGGAAAAGCTGAAGAGCGGTGATGTGCTGCTTGCTATCGGCAACAGCGATGTTCCGGTCGGCCAGTACACCCAGAAGATCTTCGCGCACTACGGTCTGGACGAGGCTGCGCTGGCTTCCTCCGGCGTGCTGACCTACGGCTCCAACGTAAAGGAAGTTACCACACAGGTAAGCGAAGGCGCGGTGGACTGCGGCATTATCTACGCAACCGACGCATTCTCGGCAGGTCTCGACACGGTTGACGAGGCAACTGCTGACATGTGCGGTCAGGTTATCTATCCGGCGGCTGTGCTGAAGAACAGCGCACACGCAGACGAAGCCAAGGCATTCCTCGAGTATCTCACCGGCGACGAGGCCGGCAAGGTATTTGAGAGCGTAGGCTTTACGCCGCTGGCATAACCTGATACAATAGAAAGGCGGGAGAGCGATCTCTCGCCTTTATTTGCAAAAGGAGACGATTATGGACTGGTATCCATTATATAACTCGCTGCGTATCGCACTTATTTCCACGGTTATCATCTTCTTCGCGGGGATTGCGGCGGCCTATTATGTTGCGCGTCTGCCGCGCGTGCTCAAAGGCGTGCTGGATGTGCTGTTCACGCTGCCGCTCGTGCTGCCGCCTACGGTGGTCGGCTATCTGCTGCTGCGCGTGCTCGGACCGAAAAGAACTGTCGGCGCATGGGCGCTCGCGCATTTTAATCTCAAGCTGACCATGGTCTGGTGGTCGGCGATTTTCGCAACCGCCGTTGTCATTTTCCCGCTCATGTACCGCACGGCGCGCGGTGCGTTCGAGAGCTTTGACGAAACGCTTGCCGACGCAGGCCGCACGCTCGGCCGCTCGAACACCTGGATTTTCTGGCGGGTGCGCATGCCCTGCTGCAGGCAGGGTATCCTTGCGGGAACGGTGCTCGCGTTTGCGCGTGCGCTCGGTGAGTACGGCGCAACATCCATGGTGGCGGGCTACACGCCCGGACGCACAGCGACTATTTCGACGACGGTCTATCAGTTGTGGCGCACGAATGATGACGCGCTGGCGTTCAAGTGGGTCGTGGTGAACCTTGCCATCTCGGCGGTGGTGCTGCTGGCGGTCAATTTGCTCGAAAAGCGGGAGAGAGGAGTGCGTAAGGCATGGCGCTGATCGTTAATATCGAGAAAACGCTCGGAGATTTTCACCTGAAAGTGAACTTCACCGCCGAGCGGGAAGTGATGGCGCTGCTCGGCGCCTCCGGCTGCGGCAAGAGCATGACGCTGGGGTGCATCGCGGGCATCGTGAGACCGGATAAGGGTCATATTGAGTTGAACGGGCGCGTCCTGTTCGACAGCGAAAAGAAAATCGACCTGCCGCCGCAAAAGCGAAAGGTCGGCTGCCTGTTTCAGCAGTACGCGCTGTTTCCGCACATGACGGTCGAGCAGAACATCCGCGCAGGCGCGCACGCCCGTCCGAAAAACGAGCGGGAACAAGCGGTGCGGGAGGTCCTGCACGCGTTCCGACTCGAAGGACTGGAGAACAACCGTCCGAGTCAGCTTTCCGGCGGACAGCAGCAGCGGTGTGCGCTTGCGCGTATTCTGGTCGGGCAGCCCGAGCTTGTGCTGCTCGATGAGCCGTTTTCCGCGCTCGATGCGTACCTGAAATGGCAGGTGGAACTGGAGCTTTCGGACATCCTGAAAAATCTTTCGTGCGGCACGATGTTCGTCACGCACAACCGCGATGAGGTCTACCGCCTGTGCGATACGGTGTGCGTGCTGAACAAGGGAAAATCCGACCCGAAGGAGACGGTCAAGAACCTGTTCCGCGCACCGGCAACCATGGGGGCTGCGCTGATCTCCGGCTGCAAGAATGTCTCTGCCGCCGAGGTAAAACAGGATGGAACCCTGTTTTGCAAGGACTGGAACGTAACGCTCAAAACCGCGCTGCATGTGCCGGAAAATATCGCTTACGTTGGCGTTCGGGCGCATTACTTTACCACAGAGGGCACGGAGAACGCCATTCCGTGCACGGTCGAGCGCGTAGTCGAAAATCCGTTTTCGACCGTGGTCATGCTGCAGACGACAGGCGCAGGCAGGCTGCGGTGGGAGCTGGATAAGGCGGTCTGGGAGACGCTTTCCGGCACGGAAAAGCTGACGCTGTACGTCCGCCCAGAGGACGTTATGCCGCTGACGGAGTGAGCAAAATGCTGGATAATCAAGGAAGAAATATTCGCTATCTGCGGCTGTCGGTGACCGACCGGTGCAATTTCCGGTGCCGGTACTGTATGCCCGCCGAAGGCGTGTGCAAGCGGGAGCACAGCGAAATGCTGTCGTTCGAGGAGCTGACCGAGATCGTGCGGACGGTAGTTTCGCTCGGTGTCAGCAAGGTGCGGCTGACCGGCGGAGAGCCGCTCGTGCGGCGCGGCATCGTGGACTTGTGCCGCAGTCTGCGTGCCATTAATGGTGTGCGGGAGCTCACCATGACGACCAACGGCGCACTCCTGCCGCAGTACGCCGCAGAGCTGAAACAAGCAGGGGTTGATCGGCTGAATATCAGTCTGGATACGTTAAACAAGGATAAATTCGCGTCGCTGACGCGCGGCGGCTCGCTCGCGGATACGCTGGCCGGTCTGGACGCGGCGTGGAACGCCGGATTTCGCGGTACAAAGCTGAATGCCGTGCTGCTCGGCGGTGTAAACGAGGACGAGATTCCGGCACTGGCGCAGCTGGCGCAGGACGGAGAATTTGAGGTGCGCTTTATTGAACTCATGCCGATCGGTGAGTGCGCGGACTGGCCGCGTGAGCGGTTTCTTTCCGCGGACGCGGTGCTGCACGCCCTGCCGGAGCTGCAGCGTCTGCCGAATGAAGGCGTTGCGGAATTGTACCGAATGCCCGGCTGGAAGGGGAAAATCGGTCTGATTCGCCCGATGAGCCACCGTTTCTGCGCCGACTGCGACCGCATCCGCGTTACCGCAGACGGCAGGCTGAAACCGTGCCTGCACTCGGCGCAGGAGATTCCGCTGCGCGGTCTGCACGGCGAAAACCTTGAACGCGCACTGCGCGAGGGTATGTTCGGGAAACCGGTCAGCCACCATATGCAATCCGGGCAGCCGAGTGAAAGCCGGAGAGGCATGAGCCAGATCGGAGGATGAATGGAAAATTGAGAATGGAGAATGGAAAATGAAGGTTCGGCACATAGTGCCGCTATTAAATAATCGCGCTTTGCGCGATACCTTAATTCTCAATTATCCATTTTCAATTCTCAATTATTGCAACAGATAAGAAAGGATAATATGGCAAAAGTAAAAGCAGTTTGTATCAGTGAACATAAAGGAACAAAAAAGCACCCGGTGGAACGTATCACAGTGAAGGAAAACCACGGCATCGTCGGAGACGCGCACGCGGGCAGCTGGCACCGCCAGATCAGCCTGTTGGCGCAGGAGAGCGTGGACGAAATGTGCCGAACCGGTTTGACACTCCATGCGGGCGACTTTGCGGAGAACATCCTCACCGAAGGGATTGACCTCAAGCATTTACCGGTCGGTACGGTGCTCCGCGTGGGAAAAACGCGTCTGCAGGTGACCCAGATCGGCAAGGAATGCCATAATGACTGTGAAATCCGCCGTCTGACAGGCAAATGCGTCATGCCGACCGACGGCATTTTTGCCATTGTGCTGACGGGCGGCACGATCACCGCCGGTGACGAGATCGAGGAGGAAAAGCCATGAAATGTATCAAAACCGAGGACGCGGTCGGTCATGTTCTGTGCCACGACATGACGCAGATCATCCCGGGTGTGAGCAAGGGGCCGCGCTTCCGCAAGGGCCACATCGTCACCGCGGAGGACATTCCGGTGCTGCTTTCGATGGGCAAGGAGCAGCTTTACGTCTGGGAGCTGCAGCCGGGTTTTCTGCACGAGAATGACGCGGCAGAGCGGCTGTGTGCGCTCTGTCAGAATGCCAACATACGTAAAAGCGAGACAAAAGAGGGAAAAATCGAGATTTCTTCGGACATTGACGGCGTTTTTCTGGTGGATACCGAACGGCTGAACGCGGTCAACAGTATTGACGAAATCATGATCGCCACCAGACGCGGCAACGGCATCGTCCATCCGGGCGACAAGCTGTGCGGCACGCGCGTCATCCCACTCGTGATCGAGGAGGAGAAGCTGCGGCAGGCCGAGCAGGCGGCGGGCGGCACGCCGATTCTGGAAGTCCGCCCGTTTACGCTGAAAACAGCAGCCGTTGTCACTACCGGCAGCGAGGTCGCAAAGGGCCGTATTCCGGACAGCTTTACGCCGGTTGTAGAACGAAAGCTGGCTGCACTCGGCATCAAAATGACCGAGCACGTTCTGGTCGAGGACGGCATGGAGAACGTTGCGGCGGCCATCGAGCAGATGAAAAACAAGCCGGTCGATATGATCCTGTGCACGGGCGGCATGAGCGTCGATCCGGACGATTCCACGCCGGGTGCGATCAAACAGAGCGGCGCGGATATCGTCACCTACGGTGCGCCGGTGCTCCCGGGCGCCATGTTCTTGTTGGGCTATTACGCGGACGGCCGTCCGGTGATGGGTCTGCCCGGATGCGTCATGTACGCCAAGGCCACCATTTTTGATCTGGTTCTGCCGCGCATCGCGGCGGGCGTGCGGCTGACCAGACGCGATTTTGTTGCGCTCGGAGAAGGCGGTCTGTGTCTCGGCTGTGAGGTCTGCACCTATCCGCACTGCGGCTTCGGAGGTGTGTGATATGTCGTGTTCCGTAGGGGCGAACAGTGTTCGCCCACTGACCGCTAAAGTTATTACAGTCAGCGACCGGTCGTTCCGCGGTGAGCGGGAGGATTTGAGCGGCCCTGCCGTCAAGAATCTGCTCGAGCGGGCAGGCTACGCGGTCGGTGCGGTCGAGGTGCTGCCGGACGAGCAGCCGCGTATCGAGTCCGCGCTCATCCATGCCGCCGACGAGGAGAAGCTCGCACTCATCGTCACCACCGGCGGCACCGGCTTTGCACCGCGCGATGTAACGCCGGAGGCGACCATCAAGGTCTGCGAAAAGCTCGCGCCGGGTATCCCGGAGGCCATGCGGGCAGCGTCCATGCAGATTACGCCGAAGGCGTGTCTGTCACGCGCGGCAGCGGGCATTCGCGGTACGAGCCTGATCATCAATCTGCCGGGCAGTCCCAAGGGCGCGTGCGAAAATCTGCAGGCCGTGCTCGAACCCATTGAGCATGGAATTTATATCCTGCAGGACGGGAAAGAGTAATGGAGAATTGAAAATGGAGGATGGAGAATGAAATGTCAGATTTCAGTCTCTGCTCCGAATAGAAAACACCCCGAACCTGAGGTTCGGGGTGAGGCTGTCGCGAAACTACAGTTTCGCCGACAAGCAGGAACGGACCGTGGGCCGTTCCAAAGTCGTCCGAAAGTTCCTATACAGAAACTTTCTCCCTCCAGAAGTTCAAAAATGGTGATACATGCTCCCCCTTTTTGAGCATTTGCAGAGCAAATGCTATTTTATGCGCGCTGCCGCGCGGAATACTGAAAACTGCTGACTATACGACTTTTTCGACAGACTAACCCCGAACCTGTGGTTCGGGGTGTTTTTTTGATTGGGTTCAATTTCAAAAGAAAACGGTCAACTACTGTGTTAATTTTCCATTCTCCATTCTCCATCCTCAATTTTATATTTACTCCAAATAGATCGAAAACTCCTGTTTCTCGGTAACATACCCGACGATTTTCGCCTCCGGCACGCTCTGCTGCAGCTCATCCAGACAGCCTTGCGCGTCCTGCTCCGGCAGGGCAAACAGCAGGCCGCCGCTGGTCTGCGGGTCGTAAAACAAATCCTGCAGGGTGCGCGAAACCTTACCCTTGACACATACGTCGGCTTCCGCATACTGCCGGTTGCGGTACGCGCCTGCCGGAATCAGCCCCATCTCTGCCAGCGGGTATGCTTCTGCATGATAGGGTACGTCGTCCGCACGAAGGTGCACGGAAACGCCGCTGCCCTGTGCCATCTCAAAGCTGTGGCCGAGCAGCGAAAAACCGGTGACATCCGTGCAGCTGTGCACCGGATATTTCACCATCACGTCACGCGCGGCCTTATTGAGCGCAGCCATCTGGCGGTAGATGCGGTCAAGCACGGACTTTTCAACCAAACCCGCTTTTGCTGCCGTGGTCAGCACGCCAACGCCGAGCGGCTTGGTCAGAATCAGCACATCACCCGGCTTTGCACCGCTGTTGGTGAGCACCTTTTTCGGATGCACGAAGCCCGAAACCGCCAGTCCGTAAATCGGCTCGGCACCCTGAATGGTGTGGCCGCCCGTGATGATCGCGCCGGCCTCGTAGGCCTTGTCGTAGCCGCCGCGCAGGATTTCCTGCACCGCATGATCGTCCATGCTCTGCGCCAGACACATGATGTTGAGCGCGAGCTTGGGCTCACCACCCATGGCGTACACGTCGCTGAGCGCGTTGGCGGCCGCAATCTGTCCGTACAGGAACGGATCATCCACGATGGGCGGGAAGAAGTCGGTCGTCTGCACGAGCGCAGTGTTCTCGTCGAGCACATACACGCTTGCGTCATCGCTCTTGTCATAGCCGACGATCAAACGCGGGTCGGTATGCGTGCGAAAGCCTTCAAGCAGGTGTACGAGCGTTCCGGCGCCGACTTTTGCGCCGCAGCCGGCGCAGCCTGCAAGTTTGGTCAGCTTTACTTCGGTCTCCATCGAAAAATCTCTCCGTTTCCGTGATTTACTCTTTTTATTATTGTACCAAAATCCGTGCAGATTAGCAACCTTCATTCGCCTTGCATAGACTGGTTGGGAGGGATGCTATGACGACCGTCAGCCTTTGCATGATCGTACGCAATGAGGAGAAGGTGCTCGCGCGGTGTCTGGACAGCGTGCGCGGCATTGCGGATGAAATTTGCATCACGGACACCGGCTCGACCGACAAAACGCGGGAAATTGCCCGAAAATACGGCACTGTGCAGGCGTTTCCGTGGTGCGATGATTTCTCCGCTGCACGCAATTTTTCGTTTGCGCAGGCGCGCATGGACTATACGCTGTGGCTGGATGCGGATGATGTGCTTCTGCCGTCCGACCGTCAGAAATTGCTTGCGCTCAAAGCGGAGCTGGACGGCACAGCCGATGTCGTCATGCTGCCGTACCACACCGGCTTTGATGAACAGGGCAGGCCGACGTTTTTCTGTTACCGTGAGCGGCTGCTGAAAACGTCTGCGCATTTTCGATGGCAGGGTGCGGTGCACGAGTGCATTGTGCCGCGCGGGAACATCCGGTATGGAGACGCGGCGGTGACACACCGCAAGCCGCCGTGTGCGTACTCCGACCGCAATCTGAAAATCTACGAAAACCTGCTTGCTAAGGGGGAAAAGCTGGATGCACGCGGCAGCTATTATTACGCGCGAGAGCTGCTGGCGCATAAACGGTACGCACAGGCAGTTGAAGCATTTGAAGTCTTCCTTGCGATGCCGGACGGCTGGGCAGAGAACAAAATAGATGCGTGCCTTGGTCTGTCGCAGGCGCTGACCGCCCTCGGAGAGCGCGAGCAGGCAAAGCGGGCACTGACCCGCTCATTTGCACTGGAGGTGCCGCGCAGTGCCGTGTGCTGTGCGCTTGCAGCCCTCGAATACGCGGATAACCGCGCAAGACAGGCGGTGTTCTGGTACGAAACCGCCATTCGAGCCGCAAGCACAGCACCGCACGGTTTTATTGATGTGAACGCCTGTGCTTATGCGCCGGCACTCGGCCTGTGCGCCTGCTGGGACAAATTGGGAGACCCCAAGCAAGCCTGTGCCTGGAATGAACGGGCAGCACTCGTGCGCCCGCAGTCGGCGGCAGTGGCGCACAACCGACGGTATTTTGCCGCGCAGGGTCTCACCGCAGAGCCGCCTTCGGCATAGATTGAACTGCCGGAGATTTCCGGCAAATCGGAAGGAAGGGAAGAACGACATGAACGATCGACAGGACTGCTGCGGCAACTGGGAACGCCCGAGCGAACGCTGGCAGGAGCGCGTGTGCGATGCGGTGATGGGCAACGGCCGACCGGACGCGATGGGACCTCCCGGACCTCCCGGACCTCCCGGTCCTCCCGGTCCGCGCGGACCGCGAGGAGAAAGGGGACCGATGGGGCCAATGGGGCCGAGAGGCATTCCGGGTCCTCCGGGACCGCCGGGCTTCCCGGGACCGATTGGTCCGACCGGTGCTACCGGCCCGACAGGCCCCGCCGGTGAAGCAGGCGCAGTCGGTGCTACCGGCCCGACCGGCCCCGCGGGTGAAGCAGGCGCAGTTGGCCCAACCGGCCCGACCGGCCCCGCAGGCGCAAGTCCGGAACCGGCGGCATCGGTAGCAGACGCAACCGGTGCGGACGACATCGTTGCGCGGTTCAACGAGCTGCTCAATAGTCTGCGCGAGGCGGGACTGCTCAGGCTGCCGTAACCGAACAGAAAGGGAGTGGAAACACTCCCTTTTTCTTTGCGCCGACATTCGACTTTATGCGCGGCTTGTGCTATACTGATAGCAGAAATATAACAGCAGGAAAGCAGGAAGTATAATGACAATTCTAAATTGTGAATGTGGAAACGAGATTTTCATCATGGATGAAACCGAAGCAACGGCTTGGCAGTGCGAGCAGTGCGGTCAGTGGTATGATTTCTTCGGTGTAAAGGTGCCCGACCCGGCAGCTGTGCAGCCGAAGAAGTCGCCTCATCTTGTCAACTGGAGTGCGGGCGAGGATTTGTAAGGCAATACCGCGGCAGCGCGGACGGAACTCGCGCAAGGAACCGCGGCAGCGCGGACGGAACTCGCGCAAGGAACCGCTGCTTTAATTGTGCGGTGTTGCTGTAAGTCTGCCGTCAGAAAAGGACAGAAAAAGTGCGGGCGGAAGCTGTAAAAAGTAACAGAACTGTAACCTCGCTTTGTGTCGAAAGGTGGTATACTTATATCTTAGCAGCATATGTTATAAAAAGGATAGGAAGGATGACAAAAATGGCATATGAATCGGCGCGGCAGGCGCCGCGCAGTCCGCATAGAAGAAGGCGCAGACGCAGACGGCGCAACAGTCACTACGGTGTGCTGTTTGCCCTGATCATTCTGATCATTGCGGTCATTTTCTTCGGTGTGCGGGCGATCCGCTCGATTGTCGGAAACGTAGTCAGCAGCAACAACGTGCTGGTGTATCAGGTGGGCAACACGAATGCATATAAGAACGGCAAGGCGATACAGGTTGACGCTGCGCCCTACCGTGACAGTCAGGGCAACGGCATGGCGTCCATCAGCTCACTGTGCGATAACCTCGGATTGGAGCTGAACTGGGACGAGAACGCTAAATCCGGCACGATCACGCTCAAAAAGACCGTGCTGACAATTAAGCTCAGTGATACAAACCTGCAGGTCGGTGACGCGACCGAAACCTTCGCCTCCGCACCGGTGGAGAAGAACGGCGTGGTTTATGCGCCGGTCAAGGATATCTGTCAGGCGCTTTCGTGGCAGACCGGTGAGGTTGCCGCCGAAAACGGCGATCTGATCATCATCAGTCAGGCGAAAAAGGCGCTGACCGATAAGAAGATCGGTGAAATTACGGATGATGCGCTCAAGGTGCTCGGCCCGGCCGAGGGACAGGTGATGAGCGGCAGCATCGTTATGCGAACCGGCTCGGATCAGCTGCTCTATGAAGGCAGCACCAAGCACATGGTGGAAGAAGGCAAAAAGCTGGGTGCAGGTGTGCTCGATCAGGACGGCACGGCGTATATCCCGCTCAAGGCTGCGATGACCGCGCTCGGCGGCAAGGCCGAGGACGACGGCAATGGCGCATGGAATGTCACCTGCGGCGAATCCACCGCGACCGTGGATGCGGACGATGGCAGGACCAAGGTGGATGGCAAGCGTGCCTCCGGCAATGGCTTCTCCACCTACACGGATCAGGATAAGAACCGCTTTTACGTTTCTCCGCAGGTGCTTGCGGCGATCCTTGGTAAAACGTATACCGATCTCGGTGACGGCGTATTCTCGTTCACCGGCGTAACGCTTGACGGCTTTGACAGCCAGAAGGCATACCTCAAGAACATGAAGGATAAGCTGGGCGATGCCGTGGACGGCGATATACCGGAGGCCGATGTCTATATCGCGCTGACGTTTGACGATGGTCCGACCGGCAAAAAGGACGGCTATCCGAACGGTCTGACCAACTATCTGCTGGACGGTCTCAAGCAGCGCGGCGCAGTCGCTACGTTTTTGATGGTCGGCGAGCGTGTCTCCGAGGTATCGGATGTGCTGCCGCGCATGGTAAACGAAGGCCATGAGCTGGGCAACCACACCATGAATCACCCGATGTGCCACCTGACCAGTCTGGGCGTGGATGATATCCGCACACAGATTGACGATGCGACCAATGCGATCAAGGATATTGCGGGGCAGGCACCGCAGGTGCTGCGTCCGGTAGGCGGCGGCGTCAACTCGGATGTCAAGGCGGTAGCCGCAGAGCTTGGCTATCCGATCATCAACTGGAGCGTGGACACCGAGGACTGGAAGTACCGCGATGCCGATCATGTGAAGAAGGTCATCGTGGAGCAGGCACAGGACGGCGATGTTGTCCTGATGCACGACCTGTATGAGACTTCGGTTCGGGGTGCGCTGGCAGCAATCGACGAGCTGCAGAGCCGCACGGATAAGACCTACGCGTTTGTAACGGTCTCTCAGCTTGCCGCAATTCACGGCATCACGCTGGAGCCGGGCGTTGTCTACAACGGCCTGACGGATGAAGTCGCGCAGCAGATCGCGGACGGCAGCTATTCACCGACAGAGTTTACCTAAACTATATGAAAAAACCCGAATCGTTTGACTCGGGTTTTTTTGTTGGTATAAATAAATTAAATTGTAGGGCGGGATGACCTCATCCCGCCGTTGTAAATCATTTGCATGTCGTTATATACGGCATGCCGCGTTATTGTTCGGAATTCTCTGCCATGCGGTAGCCCACGCCGACCTCGGTAAACAGGTACTCCGGTTCGGCAGGATTTTTCTCGATCTTGCGGCGGATATTTGCCATATTGACGCGCAGGATCTGGTTGTCACCGCCGGCTCGCGGTCCCCACAGCTCCTTGATGATGTAATCGTAGGTAAGCACCTTGCCGGCAAACTTGCCGAGCAGCGCAACGATACGGAACTCGCTGAGCGTGAGGTGGACATTCTCGCCGCGGACGAGCACCTGATGCTTGTTATAGTCGATGGTCATTTCACCGACCGTGTAGGTGCCCTCGCGGGCGATTTCGCTGTTCGCCGAGGTGGTTCTCGTGTGGCGGATGGCGGTGCGCACGCGCGCGAGCAGCTCGGCGGTGCCGAACGGCTTGGTCAGGTAGTCATCCGCGCCGAGATCGAGCGCCTGCACCTTGTCGTGCTCATGCGAGCGGGCGGAAACCACCACCACCGGCAGGCTCGACCACGAGCGCAGCTCGCGCAGGACGTCAATGCCGTCCATGTCCGGCAGACCGAGATCGAGGATGACCAGATCCGGACAGTGCGAGGAGATCATGGTCTTCGCCTCGCTGCCCGAGCGGGCCAGCAGCGTTTCGTAGTCGTTGGAGTTCAAAATAGTGGAGATAAAGTGCGCAATGCTCTTTTCATCCTCCACGATGAGTATTTTTTCTCGAATGTTCATTGCAGTTCCGGCTCCTTTTCTATCATCGGCAGGCAGAAGATGAATTCCGCACCGCCGTCCTTATTTTGTGCGTGCATTGTGCCGCCGTGTGCGCGGACAATGGCGTTGCATACAGAAAGTCCCAGCCCCATATTGCGCTTGCCGTCTCCGGTGGGCGTGTCGCTGTGGCGCAGTGTTCCGCTGAACAGCATGGGCAGCAGCTTGGGCGGGATGCCGCCGCCGTTGTCCTGCACGGCAAAGACGGCGTTTTCGCCATCCTGATGCACAGAGAGCGCAATATGGGTGGTGTTTTTGCCGTGTCGAACGGCGTTTTCAAGCAGATTGGTCATGACCTGCTCAATGAGGATCGCATCCATCGGTACGATGAGCAGCTCATCCGGCACAGCCACCGATATCTTGACACCGGGATAGTGCTTGCGGAATTTGCGGGCGACCTCGCCGAGCACCTCCTCGGCGGCCTCGGACTGCTTGGTGATCCGGGTGTCCTCGCCCATGCGGGTGATGGACAGCAGGTTTTCCACCACGCGGACCAGCCACTGCGCGTCATCGCGCACATCCTCGAGCAGCTGATGCTGCTGTTCGAGAGACAGGTCGGGCGTTTCCAGAATGGCCGAGGTTGAACCAATGATGGAGGTCAGCGGCGTGCGGATGTCGTGCGAGACCGAGCGGAGCAGGTTGGCACGCATTTTCTCGCGCTCGCTCTCCATGCGGAACTGCTCCTGCTGCTTGATCTTGGTGGTCATCGTGCAGGTGATGAGCGATACGCACAGCATGACGAAAAACGTCAGCGGATAGCCGGTCATCGTGAAGTTAAATTCCCAGTAGGGGAAGGTGAAGATGTAGTTGATGCCGATAACGCTCAGGAATGCGGCAAGCGTGCCGAACAGGTATCCGTTTGTGAAGCGCGAGATGAGCAGCACCGCGAGAACAAATACCGGAGAGGCGAAGCCGTCGCTGATGTCCGAGCGGCGCAGCAAGGTGCAGAGTACCAGTGCACAGATAAATATCGCCGCGAAAATAAGAAAATCCCGCAGTGTAAACGAGAATAAACGCGGTTTACCGTCCTGTCGTTTCATGTCGAAGCCTCCAAGTGCATAAATGTACAAGTTAATTATAGCAGATAATCCGTTAATGTGCTGCTAAAACTTACTGAGTGGATAATTATGCAGCAAAGATATGATCCATTCGGTAAGTTATCATGCAGGGCAGGGCACTCCGGAGCGCTCCGCCCTGCGATTAAACGACAAAATCCTGCCGAATGTTGTACAGAACAAATATTCGGGTGACAACAACCGCTATCCGTGTTATAATAATCCATTATAGGGTAATATAGAATCAGAATCACTGCAATAATGGAGGAAACAGCTTGCTTTGGAGAGCTTTGATGAGCGGCGATATCCGCTCCGCATTTATCACACTGGCGCTTTCGCTGCCCGCGATCGTGCTGTGCCTGTCCATCCACGAGACCGCGCACGGCGGTGCTGCCTATCTGCTCGGTGACCGTACCGCGCGTGATTCCGGCCGCGTAACGCTGTCGCCGATGGCGCATATCGACCCGATCGGTTTCCTGTGCCTGCTGCTGTTCGGCTTCGGCTGGGCGCGTCCGGTGCCGGTCAATATCGCCAATTTCAGGAACAGACGCTGGGGCATGGCGCTGACTGCGCTTGCCGGTCCGGTATCCAACTTTATCACTGCCTTTATCGCGTACTGCCTGTATTTTGTGGTGCGCATGAACATGACGAATACGTTCCTGTGGTCGCTGTCGCAGTTCCTGCTCATCGTTGCGAGCATGTCGGTCGGTCTGGGTGTGTTCAATCTCGTTCCGGTGCACCCGCTGGACGGCTCGCGCGTCGTTGACGCTTTTCTGCCGTTTTCGTGGTCACTCAAGCTGCAGAAGTACCAGAATATCATCTTTTTCGTGTTTATCGTGGCGCTCTGGTTCGGTTGGCTGGACGGCATTATGGACTGGGTCGGCAACGGCGTTCTCATGCTGGCGGTAAACTTCGTCAGCCTGTTTCTGTAAGCTATGGATTTTCATTTAGACAACTTTGACGGGCCGCTTGACCTGCTGCTGCACCTGATTTCCAAAAACAAGGTGAGCATTTACGATATCCCCATCGCGGAAATCCTTGAGCAGTACATGGCGGTTCTGCACGAGGCCGAGCACATGGATTTGGACGTTGCCGGTGACTTTATCGCAATGGCGGCGCAGCTGGTGTACATCAAGTCCAGGATGCTGCTGCCGAAGCACGAGGAGGACGAGGCCGAGGAGGACCCGAGAGCGGGTCTGGTCGAAATGCTGCTCGAGTACCAGAGACTCAAGAGCGCGACTGCGTTTTTTGCGGAAAAGAACGAAAACGGCCGTGATATCTACGTCAAACCGCCCGAACGGCAGGATGATGCGCCGGTGGAGTATCACCACACGGTAAACGATCTCATCCGCGCGGCAAACAAAATGCTGCGCCGCACCAAGCGCCGTCTGCCGCCGCCGGTGACCTCGTTTCAGGGCATTGTCGGGCGGGAGCCTGCACCGGTAGAGGGACGCGTCACCGCGATTCTCAAACGCTTTCTGTACCGGATGCGCGTGCCGTTTATGCGGCTGTTCGACGATGCGAGAAACCGCTCGGAGATTGTGGCTACCTTTCTGGCTGTGCTGGAATTATCCAAGACCCGCCGAATCCGTTTGGAAGGGGACGGCGAGGAGATGGAGCTGATGCTGACAAATGACAACACAAAATAACGGCAGCATGACGGCGCTCGAGGCCGGACTGGAGGCCGTGCTGTTCGCGGCAGGCGATGCGGTTACCATCGAACGGCTGTCCGCGGCGCTCGAGGCCGCTCCGGCGGAGCTGCTGGACGCGGCGGCTGCGCTTGAGAACCGCTACGACTTCGAGAACCGCGGCATCATGCTGCTGCGTATCGAGGACAAGCTGCAGCTGGCATCCCGGCCGATGTACGGGCCGTATGTGCGCCGCGTGACCGAATCGCGCAGACCGCCTGCGCTGTCGCCTGCGGCGCTTGAGGTGCTGACCATCATCGCATACCGCCAGCCGGTAACGCGCGCGTTCATCGACCAGCTGAGAGGTGTCGATTCATCGAATACGGTGAGCAGTCTGGCGGAAAAGGGGCTCATCGAGGAGGCTGGACGGCTGGACGTGCCCGGAAAGCCCATGCTGTTCCGCACGACCGACCAGTTCCTGCGCAGCTTTTCACTGGCAAGCATTGAGGACCTTCCGGCGCTGCCCGCACTCGAGGAAAATGAGCAGATGGAGCTGAACATGGACGGCACGCTGCACGAGACGCCGCCCGGCGAGCAGCTGCGCTTCTTGAACGGCGAGCCTGTGCCGCCGGAAACGGAGTGACCGCCTATGGGAACGGTTTTACTCTGGATTTTAGGCATTCTGCTTGGAATTGTACTGCTGGCATTGGCGATTGTGCTGGTGCTGCTGAACATTCGGGCAGGCATTGAAGCCGTCGGCGTGACCGGCGAGGTGAGCGTGGAGGCACGGTATGGGCCGGTTCGCATTCCGCTGTACCCGAGACCGCGCCACCTGAAAAAGAAAAAAGAGGAAACGGAAGCGGAGCAGAAGAAATCTGAGGAAAACGAAAAGAAAACGAGCGGAAAGCTCGGTCTTTCGCTGCCGAAGGACGGACTGGATGTCGGTGAGATCGCAGGCACGGTGCGCGATTTCCTCAGCGACCTGACCGATCGCCTGCGCATCAGCAGATTGCGGGCGCGCATAGTTATCGGCACGGACGATGCGGCGCAGACCGGTATTCTGCTCGGGCAGACTGCGGCGCTCTGCGGAATCATTGTTCCGTTCTTGGAGAATACTTTCGATATGCAGGATTACCATGTCAGCGCGGACGCGGACTTCAATGCTGACCATACCGAGTGGGCATTTACCGTAAACTGCTCGATACGGCCGATATCGCTCGTCAGAGTGCTGCTGCGGCATGGCAAGCCAATGTATAAGCTGTACAAGAAATATTTCAAATAATCAGTTAAAACGTATAAAAGGAAGGCGAAAATTATGAGTGAACATCATCCTATCAGCGATTTGATGACCGAAACCATGTCCAAAATCAAGGAAATGGTGGATGTTAATACCATTATCGGCAACCCGATCGTAGCGGCGGACGGTACGACCGTTATCCCGGTCTCCAAGGTGTCGTTCGGCTTCGGCGCAGGCGGCAGCGAGTTCGCGTCCAAGCATGCGGCAAGCGGGTCTCCGCTTGCGTTCGGCGGCGGCAGCGGCGCCGGTGTGACGGTTTCGCCGGTGTGCTTCCTTGTCATCGGCAAGGACGGCAGCGCCAACATCCTCGGCATCAACGCACAGGCGTCCGACACGGTGGACCGTCTGGTCGAGATGATCCCGGGTGCGATCAACAAGGTGTCCAATTTCGTCAGCGGCTTCAAGGGCAAGACTGAGGACGCAGCCGAAGTGGCGGAACCCCTGTCCGGCGACGAATAAAACTGCGATTTCCCGCAAAACCTACTCGCGTGAATGCTGAGTAGGTTTTGTTATGCGGGGAGTGGTGCAATGTGAAAAAGCTGTTTTGCGTGCTCGCGCTTTTGCTCGTTCTGCCGAGGGCAGGCGCGGTGAGCGCACGGGCGGCCGTCGTGATCGATGCGGACACAGGTGAAACGCTGTTCGAGCAGAACGCGGACAGCCGCCTGCCGATGGCGTCCACCACCAAGATCATGACCGCGCTCGTCGCGCTCGGTGAGGGTGACCTTGACCGCGTGTATACCGTAAAGCCGGAGTACGCCGCCGTGGAAGGCTCGTCCATGTACCTGAAAGCAGGTGAGACACTCTCTCTGCGGGATACGCTGTACGGACTCATGCTCGCGTCCGGCAACGACGCGGCGGTCGCCATCGCGGGAGAGTGCGGCGGCATGAACGCCTTCGTGGGCAAAATGAACGCCAAAGCGGCGGAACTCGGTCTGACGGACACGCATTTCGACAATCCGAATGGCCTGCCGTCCGACACGCACTACACCACCGCGCATGAGCTGGCGAAAATCACCGCGGCGGCGCTCAAGGACCCGGTGTTCCGGCAGATCGTCTCGACAAAAAGCTGCACGGTCAGCGGGCATGCGCTGAGCAATCACAACCGTCTGCTGAGCATGTACGACGGTGCGATCGGCGTGAAAACCGGCTTTACGCGGGCGGCAGGGCGATGTCTGGTCTCGGCGGCCGAGCGCAACGGGCGCACCATCATCGCGGTGACGCTCAATGACCCGAACGACTGGAACGACCACAGGGAGATGCTCGACGCCGGCTTCGCACAGTACAGCGAGGTCACGCTGCATACGGCAGGAGACACGATCGCAAACGTGCGCGTGTTCGGCGGCGATACTGCGTCCGTGCCGCTCGCGGCGAAGAATACCGTGACGGCGTATCTGCTGCCCGGCGAGAAAGAGAAGCTGCAGCGCGTGCGCTACGGCGAGAAAATCTGCTATGCACCGGTCGTGAAGACGGCACAGGCGGGTTCGGTCGAATATCGGCTCGGGGATTGCGTCTTGGGACGCGATACGCTGGTTTACGGCGGGGAATCGCTGCTTCTGGCGGAAGAAAAATCCTTCGTTGAACGCATTATGGAACGGTTTAGAAATTGAGAATTGAAAATGGAGAATGGAGAATGATGCTATCCTTGCGCGAGTTCCATCCGCGCTGCGTCGGAATCGCCGCAGAGAGGCGTAATATTCCGCCTGTAAGGCGACACATTCATTTTCCATTCTCAATTCTCCATTTTCCATTAAAACAATAGAACAAAACGAAAGAGGTAACATAAATGGAAGAAAGACTGCAGAAATTACTGGCTCAGGCAGGCCTGTGCTCTCGCCGTGAGGCGGAGCGCTGGATCGATGATGGCCGCGTAACGGTAAACGGCAAAAAGGCTTCGGTCGGCGACAAGGCCGATCCGCGCCGTGACAAGATTTTCGTGGACGGCAAGCCTATCGGCGGTGCCGAGGAAAAGGTATACTTAATGCTGTACAAGCCGCGCGGCTATGTCACGACGATGAAGGACGAGCACGGCCGCAAGACGGTTGCCGATCTGGTACGCGGCTGCGGTGCGCGTGTCGTGCCGGTTGGCCGTCTGGACTACAACTCCGAGGGTCTGCTGCTGCTGACCAACGACGGCGATCTGCTCAACGCGCTGACCCATCCGCGCCACGAGGTGGAAAAGCACTATGAGGTGCGCGTACGCGGCAATCTGGAAAACATCCCGAAACTCGCAGAGCCGATGGAGATTGACGGCTACAGCATCCGTCCGGCAACGGTCGTTACCATTGACCGTGACGAAATCAGCGCGAAGCTGCGCCTGACCATCCACGAGGGCCGCAACCGCCAGATTCGCAAAATGTGCGAGAAGTGCGGTCTGGAGGTCCGCCGCCTCAAGCGCGTGGCAATGGGCACGATGCCGCTCGACCCGCACCTCAAGAGCGGCGCATGGCGCGAGCTGACGAATGACGAGATTGCGTATCTGCAGGACATCGCTGCCGATGTGCAGGAGAACCTCTGATCTTCTAAGGAAATCCCTGTCTTTTTGCAATTTACACCCATATGCTCTTGCATTTTTTTGCAGGTTCACTTACAATAGTATCGTGTAAATGCAGGAATGTATGCAGAGAATGCAATGCAGGAGAGAATATAATGAATGACCTGATCACAAAAATTCAAAGCGAGCTGCCCGGCTTTTCCAAGGGTCAGAAGCAGATCGCGCGTTTTATCTTAGAGCACTACGACAAGGCCGCGTTCATGACCGCGAGCCGTCTGGGTGTGACTGTCGGCGTGAGTGAAAGCACGGTCGTGCGCTTTGCGACCGAGCTTGGCTATGACGGCTATCCGCACCTGCAGCGTGCCCTGCAGGAGATGATCCGCAACAAGCTGACCTCGGTGCAGCGCATGGAGGTTGCGGGCGACCGCATGGGCGGCCGCGATGTGCTGCAGACCGTGCTGCACGCGGATACGGACATGATCCGTGTAACGCTCGACGAGATCGACCGCGACGCCTTTCAGGGCGCGGTGGACGCGCTCATGGGCGCCAAGCGGATCTATATCCTCGGTGTGCGCTCCTCGAGCGCTTTAGCCAGCTTTTTAGGCTTTTACTTCAACCTTTTGTTTGAAAATGTGACGCTTGTACATACGAACAGCGTCAGCGAGATTTTCGAGCAGGTGCTCCGTGTCGGACCGGGTGATGTGCTGTTCGGCATCAGCTTCCCGCGCTACTCCAAGCGCACGCTGAGTGCGATGAAGTACGCCCGCGACCGCGGTGCCCGCGTTATCGCACTGACCGACTCGCAGCTGTCGCCGCTGGCGCGTGTGGCCGATCATGTGCTGCTCGCACGCAGCGATATGGCGAGCTTTGTCGATTCGCTCGTGGCGCCCTTGTCGGTCATCAACGCACTGATCGTGGCTGTCGGCATGAGCCGCCGCGATGAGATTGAGCAGACCTTCAATAAGCTGGAGCGCATCTGGGAAGAATACGACGTATATGAAAAACCGGAGGACGATATAAATTGAACATTATCGTAATCGGCGGCGGCGCAGCCGGTCTGATGGCGGCAGGCACTGCCGCGGAGCAGGGCGCGCAGGTGACGCTGCTGGAAACCAACGAAAAAGTTGGCCGCAAACTGTTTATCACGGGCAAGGGCCGCTGCAACGTGTGCAATAACTGCGATGTGCAGGAGGTTCTGCGCAACGTGCCGGTCAATCCGCGCTTTCTGTATTCCGCGCTCGGCGGATTCGGTCCGGCGGACGTGATGGACTTTTTCGAGAACCATGGCGTTGCCCTCAAGACTGAGCGCGGCAACCGCGTGTTCCCGCAGTCGGACAAGGCAGCCGACATCATCGACGCGCTGTTCCTATGGGTGAAAAAGGCGGGTGTGACCATCGTACATACGACCGCAGACGAGCTGCTCATCGAGGACGGTGTGCTCACAGGCGTTCGCGCCGGTCACAAGACGTACAGGGCGGAGCGCGTTATCGTGGCGACCGGCGGCGCGTCCTATCCGCAGACCGGCTCGACCGGTGACGGCTATCGCTTCGCCAGGCAGGCGGGACACACGGTTGTGCCCGCAAATCCGTCGCTCGTGCCGCTGGTCGAGGACGGTGACACCTGTCAAAAGCTAATGGGTCTCAGCCTGCGCAACGTGCAGCTGACCGTGTATGAAAACGAGAAGAAGCTCTACTCGGACTTCGGTGAAATGCTGTTCACGCACTTCGGTCTGTCCGGTCCGCTGGTGCTGTCCGCGAGTGCGCATATGCGCCATTTCGGCAGCAAAAAGTACCGTGTGGAGATTGATCTCAAGCCTGCGCTGGACGAAAAGACGCTCGACAAGCGTCTGCTCTCGGACTTTGACAAGCACAAGAACAGCGATTTCATCAACGCGCTCGGTGAGCTGCTGCCGAAGAAGCTGATTCCGGTGGTGATTGAAAAGAGCGGCATCGACCCGCGCGAGAAGGTCAATTCCATCACCAAGGCACAGAGAGCGGCGCTGCTGCGCGTACTCAAGGCGTTCCCGGTCGAGATTTCCGGCAAGCGTCCGATCGCCGAGGCGATTATCACTACGGGCGGCGTGTCCGTCCGCGAGGTCAGCCCGAAAACCATGGAGTCCAAAAAGCTGCCGCACCTGTATTTCGCAGGTGAGGTGCTTGATGTGGACGCCTACACGGGCGGCTTCAACCTGCAGATTGCGTGGTCCACGGGCCGTCTGGCGGGTCTGTCGGCTGCGGAGGAGGAATCATGATGAAGTACATTTCGGTTGCCATTGACGGCCCGTCCGGGGCCGGAAAATCCACCGTGGCACGCGCTGCCGCGGCAAAACTCGGCTATGTATATGTGGATACGGGTGCGATGTACCGTTCCATCGGTCTGGCGGTGTGCCGCAGGGGCATTGCCGGAGAGGATACGGCAGGCATTATCGCAACCCTGCCGGAGATTGCCATTCAGCTGACCTATCAGGACGGCGCACAGCACGTTCTCCTGAACGGCGAGGATGTCTCCGAAGCCATCCGCACACCGGAGATTTCGTACTATGCGTCCAAGGTATCCGCGGTGCCGGAAGTACGCCGGTTTCTGCTGGAAACCCAGCGCAATATGGCGAAAAACGGCAATATCCTGATGGACGGCCGCGACATCGGCACGGTCATCCTGCCGGATGCGCCGGTCAAGATTTTCCTGACCGCGTCTGCACAGTCCCGCGCGGAACGCCGCTATAAGGAACTGATTGAGAAGGGTCAGCAGGTGACGATGGACGGCATCCTGCACGATATTAACGAGCGCGACAGGCAGGACATGACGAGAGCCGTTGCGCCGCTCAAACAGGCGGACGATGCGGTTCTGCTGGATACGAGCAGCCTGACGCTCGAGGAGAGCATAGCGGCCGTTCTGCGTATTATTCGTGAAAAAACGGAGGAAAAGGCATGAAATTCAAATACCACCGCTGGTTCCAGGCTCTGGTTGTGCCGCTTGTAGCGCTGGCATTCCATATTTTCTTTGGTTACCGCGTGATCGGACGCGAAAACATCCCGGAGGGCGGCTGCGTTGTCTGTCCGAACCATGTGCAGCTGTCCGACCCGCCGTTTGCGGCGGTCGCACTCGGCGGCAAGACGCCGCTGCGCCTGATGGCGAAAAAGGAGCTGTTCCGGAAGAAGATATTCGCGTGGCTGATCGCGGCGCTCGGCGCTTTTCCGATCGACCGTGAGGGCGCGGATATCACTGCCATCAAGACCGCACTCGGCTGTGTCCGTGCCGGTCAGAAGCTGATCATTTTCCCGCAGGGCACGCGCCATGCTGCCGAGGGCGAAACCAAGAAAGGTGCGGCCATGCTGGCGGTCAAGACCCGGGCACCGATCCTGCCGATGTATATCACCGAGGGCAAGCGTTTCCGCTGCAGAGCCACAGTCGTGATCGGCAAGCCGTTCACGCCGGATCCGAAGCAGAAGGACTACGGCCTGATCGCGGATGATATCCTGCGCCGCATCTACGCGCTGAAGGAGCAGGTATGAGCGTAACGGTAGCTAAAACCGCCGGATTCTGCTTCGGCGTACGCCGTGCCGTGGACCTCGCTGAGCAGCAGGCGAAAAAAAACGGAAAAATTTATGCCTATGGTGAAATCATTCACAACATGCACGAAATTGAGCGGCTGGAGAAGCTCGGTGTGCACACCGCGCATGCGCTGGAGGACATTCCGGACGGTGCCGGCGTGCTCATTCGGGCGCACGGTGTACCGCGGAATGTTTACACGCTGCTTCAATCAAAAAAGTGCGAAATCTTTGATGCAACCTGCCCTTTTGTGCGGAAAATACACAAAATAGCGGATAAAGAGAGCGCGGACGGACGGCTGATTGTCATTCTCGGCAGCGCCGGACATCCGGAGGTTGTGGGCATTCAGGGCTGGTGCGGCGAGTCGATCGTGCTTGAGGGTGAGGAGCAGGCGAGAGCCTTCTCGGAACGGCTTGAAATGGAAGATAAACCCATTTCTCTGGTCGCACAGACCACCGTCAACCGGTCAATTTGGAATATTTCCGTAGGACTTATAAAAAAAAGGTGTACAAACCTCAAAATTTTTGATACAATATGTAAAGCGACGGATGAGCGCCAGTCGGAGGCTCGTCTGCTTGCCGGTGTATCGGATCAAATGATCGTGATCGGAGATAAGAAAAGCTCCAACACCAAACGGCTGTATGAGATCAGCCGGTCGCTGTGCTCGGATGTGCGCTACATCGAAGACGCGGCAGAGCTTACTACGCAGGAGCTCGGGCAGCACCAGCACATCGGGATCACGGCGGGAGCGTCCACACCGGCATGGATAATTAAGGAGGTCAGTAACATGATGAGCGAAGAAACCAAGATTGAAACTGGTGAGGACTTTGCAGCAATGCTGGAGGAGTCCTTCAAGACTTTAAATAATGGAGAAAAGGTAACCGGCACCGTTGTAGGTATTTCCAATAACGACGTACAGGTAGATCTGGGCGTTAAGCACACTGCGTATATCCCGCTGGGTGAGCTGTCTGACGACCCGAACTACGACGTAGCTGCCAACATCCACGTTGGCGACGAGATCGAGGCTGTTGTTGTTCGCGTAAACGACGGCGAGGGCACCATCACTCTGTCCAAGAAGCGCGTTGATCAGCTGAAGGGCTGGGAGACCGTTGAGAAGGCTTACGAGGAGCACACCCCGGTTGAGGGCACCATCGTTGAGGAGAACCGCGGCGGCGTTGTAGCAACTGCATTCGGCGTACGCGTATTCATCCCGGCATCCCAGACCGGCGTACCGAAGGATCAGCCGATGAGCCAGCTGGTAAAGACCAAGCAGTCCTTCTATATCACCGAGATCAACCGTCAGCGCAAGCGCGTTGTTGGTTCTATCCGTCAGATCCAGCAGGAGGCTCGCAAGGCTGCTGCTGAGCAGATCTGGAACACCATCGAGATCGGCAACGAGTACGACGGCACCGTTAAGTCCCTGACTTCCTACGGCGCATTCGTAGACATCGGCGGCGTGGACGGCATGGTTCACATCTCCGAGCTGTCCTGGGGCCGCATCAAGCACCCGTCCGAGGTCGTTTCTGTTGGCGACAAGGTAAAGGTATTCGTTATCGGTCTGGATAAGGAAAACAAGAAGATCTCCCTCGGCTACAAGCGCGAGGAGGACAATCCGTGGAACGTATTCAAGTCCAAGTACGACATCGGCTCTGTTGCTGAGGTTAAGATCCTCAAGTTCATGCCGTTCGGCGCATTCGCTGAGATCGTACCGGGCGTTGACGGCCTGATCCACATTTCTCAGATCGCTGATCACCGCATCGCAAAGCCGGAGGACGAGCTGGAGGTTGGCCAGGTTGTCGAGGCTAAGATCATCGACATCAACGACGAGAAGAAGAAGGTATCTCTGTCCATCCGTGCTCTGCTCGAGGACGAAGAGGACTAATCCCTCTCCGGTTTCATAACAAGCGCAAAGAAGCACCTGTTTCAGGTGCTTCTTTTTTGCTTTGGACAGCGTTTTGCAAGGTAGAAGTGAAATTTATTGATTTACCCATACCGTAGGGCAGGCTGACCACAGCCCGCCGCACATAAGCGAGTGCACTCGGCTGCAACGGCGGGGTGGGGGCAGAAGGTGAATTGCGGCAAAGCCGCAAGAGAAGCCACCCTGGGGTGCCCCACCCTGCATGAAACGTAAACCGCCATTCACTCCTATCTCCTCCCTCGACTGCATATACTGTCTGGGGTGGTATTATGCGGCGCAGACGGAAAAACGGCAGGAGACTGGCGCTTGCCCTGCTGATACTGCTATTAGCGGTTTGTCTTGGTCTGCTGACCATACGCTTTCAGCGCATTTTCATGGAGTACGCCGTCAACGTCTGCGAGGACAGCGCCATCAAGGAGATCAACACGCTGATGGAGGACGAGGTTTTCTCCCATCCGGACGAATTTGCCGACCTTGTGGTGCTTGAGCGCGACAGCGACAACCGCATCACGGCCTTGCGTATGGATATTATTGCAGTCGGAAAGGTGAAGGCGCGTATCGTCAACGGTCTGTTTGACCGGCTGGATTATCTGGAGGAAACGCAGACCGAGGTGCCGCTCGGCACGGTATTTGCGCCCAATTTGTTTACCGGAATGGGCCCGAGGGTGAAGGTCGGTCTTGCGGGTCTTGCTCAGATGGAGGCGCAGTTCGTCAGCGCGTTTACCTCGGCGGGCATCAACCAGACGCGCCACCGGATTCTCATCGAGGTGCACGCCGGCTTCCGCATTCTCACGCCGTTCGGCGGAGAAGACCGGGAAATCGTCTCGACATACCCGGTCACGGACACGGTTATCGTCGGCACGGTGCCCGAACGGTACACCTATATCGGCGGCTCCGGCTCTGATCTGCTCGGCGAAATCCGCGATTACGAGGAAAATTCGGATATTTCTCACGAAATCGGAAAATAATACTTCAAAAACTGCTCGTCATTTGGTATACTTAATCTGTGTGAGTATTTGCTCACACCAAAGGAGTTTTATTATGGACGTGCGTGAGCAGATTACCGCTCTGCGGGAGCAGCTGCGGTATCACAACGAAAAATACTATAACGAGGACGCGCCCGAGATCACCGACTATGAGTACGACATGCTGCAGCGTCAGCTTCGTACGCTCGAGGCCGAGCATCCGGAGATGGCGGACGCGAACTCTCCGACCCAGCGGGTCGGCGGTACGGCGAGCAGCCGGTTTGCCAAGGTGACGCACGCCTACCCGCTCGAAAGTCTACAGGATGTTTTCTCGTTTGACGAGCTGGGCGAGTTCTATTCCCGTGTGGAGAATGCCGTCGGACAGGCGGAGTACGTTGTCGAGTACAAGATCGACGGCCTTTCGGTCGCGCTCGAATATGTGGACGGCGAGTTCGTCCGCGGTGCGACACGCGGTGACGGTCAGGTGGGCGAGGACGTGACCAAGAACCTCAAAACCATCAAGGACATCCCGAAAAAGCTGGAGAACGCACCGCCGCATCTCATTGTGCGCGGTGAGGTCTACATGAAAAAGTCCGTGTTCGATGCACTCAACGCCGAACTGGAGCTGCACGAAAAGCCGCTCCTCGCCAATCCGCGCAACGCGGCGGCGGGTTCTCTGCGGCAGAAGGACAGCAAAATTACGCGGGAAAGAAAGCTGTCCATCTTCTGCTTCAACATCCAGAACAGCGACGAGCTGCCGATGGAAAGCCATGTGCAGGCGCTCGATTACCTCAAGAGCCTTGGTTTCCCGACAAGCCCGCGCTATCCGGTCTACACCGACCCGGCGGACGTACAGCGCGAAATCGAGAACATGGGCGAGACCCGCGGTGAACTGGATTTCGACATTGACGGTGCTGTTGTCAAGGTCAACTCCTTCGCGCAGCGCGAAACGCTCGGCTCGACCGCGAAATTTCCTCGGTGGGCGGCGGCGTACAAGTACCCGCCTGAGGTCAAGCAGACGCTTCTCAAGGATATCGTCATCACGGTGGGACGCACCGGCGTGCTGACGCCGAATGCCGTGCTTGAGCCGGTACGGCTTGCCGGTACAACGGTTTCGCGCGCAACGCTGCACAACCGCGATTTTATCCGTCAGCTGGACGCCCGCGTGGGCGACATTGTTTCCGTCCGAAAAGCCGGAGAAATCATTCCGGAGATCATCGGCGTGGAAAAGGACCGGCGTCCGCTGGATTCGGTTCCGTACGAGTTCCCGAAGGTCTGTCCGGTGTGCGGCGCGCCGGTGTACGACGATGAGGACGAGGCGGCTATCCGCTGCACGAGCGCCTCGTGTCCGGCACAGCTGCTGCGCAACCTGATGCACTTTGCGTCGCGTGACGCGATGGACATCGACGGCTGCGGCGAGGGCAACCTGCAGAAGCTGATCGACGCCGGACTGGTCAAGTCGGCGGCTGACCTGTACGACCTGACGGTCGAGCAGCTGCTGCCGCTCGGCAAAAAGGTGGACGTCTGGGCGAACAACCTTGTCCGCTCGATTGAGGCGAGCAAGACCCGCGACCTGTCGCGGCTGCTGTTCGCGTTCGGCATCCGGCATGTCGGCCAGAAGGCGGGCCGCATCCTGAGCGACCACTTCGGCTCGCTTGATGCGCTGCTGACTGCGCCGGTCGAGGAGATGACCGAGATACGCGACATCGGCCAGACCACGGCGGAGAGCATCGCCGCCTGGCGTGAGCTGCCGCAGTCGCATACGCTCATCGAAAAGCTGCGCGCACACGGCGTCAACTTTATCGGTGAAAAGACTGCAAAGAGCGACCTGCTCGCAGGAAAGACCATCGTGGCCACCGGCAGTCTGACGCTCTATACCCGCAAGGAGATCAACGATCTGATCGAGTCTCTCGGCGGCAAAGCGGCCGGTTCGGTCTCGAAAAAGACCAGCTACGTTGTCGCAGGCGAAAATGCCGGCAGCAAGCTGCAGAAGGCAGCAGAACTGGGAATCCCGGTCTTGACCGAAGAAGAGTTTAAGACGATGATTGAAGAAGGCAGCGGAAACGCTTAAATAAGATATGCCGTAGGGCACCCCGTCCTACGATAGATCATAAAATTCGTATCATAGAGTTAAGATAAATAATTAGGAGGCAAACGACATGGCAATTTCCAGAAAAGAAATTGAGCACATCGCGTCCCTGGCACGTCTGGATTCGACCGGCGGCATTTTCGACCGTCTGGCCGATGACATGCAGGGTATCGTCGCAATGGTGGACAAGCTGGCTGAGCTTGATCTGGGCGATATCACCGATGTTATCAACACCGAGCGCAAGAATGCGTTCCACGAGGACGAAGTGATTCAGGAATTCACGCCGGATGAGCTGATCGAGCCGAATGCACCGGACTTCCAGTGCGGCGGCGTAGCAGTTCCGCGTGTTGTCGAGTAAGGAGGGGACAGAATCATGGCACTTTACGAAAAAACTGCATCCGAGCTGTCCGAGCTGCTCGGCAAAAAGGAAATCTCCGCAGTAGAGCTGGCAAAGGACGTTTTTGCCCGCACCAAGGCGGTAGAGGATAAGGTTCAGGGCTACGTTACCGTAGCCGAGGAGTCCGCGCTGGCACAGGCAGAAGCGGTTGACAAGAAGCGCGCCGCCGGCGATACGCTGTCCGCGCTGGCCGGTATCCCGATCGCTATTAAGGACAACATCTGCACCAAGGGCACGCTGACCACTTGCGCGTCCAAGATGCTGGGCAATTTCAAGCCGCCGTACAATGCAACCGTTATGGAGAAGCTGATTGCTTGCGATGCGGTCATCACCGGCAAGGCCAACATGGACGAGTTCGCAATGGGCTCCTCCTGCGAGAATTCGGCTATGCACCCGACCCACAACCCGCATGGTCTCGACCGTGTACCGGGCGGTTCCTCCGGCGGCTCCGCTGCTGTTGTTGCAGCAGGCGAGGCTCCGCTGGCGCTCGGCTCGGATACCGGCGGCTCTATCCGTCAGCCGGCGTCCTTCTGCGGCGTTGTCGGCATGAAGCCGACCTACGGTGCGGTTTCCCGTTACGGTCTGATCGCATTCGCATCTTCTCTCGATCAGATCGGCCCGTTCGGCCGCTCCATCGAGGACGCAGCCATGCTGCTCGATGCGGTTACCGGTCACGATCCGCTGCACGATTCCACCTCTGTCAAGACCCCGTTTGAGGGTTCGCTGCGCGCAAACCTGAACGCAGACGTCAAGGGTCTCAAGATCGGTCTGCCGAAGGAGTATTTCGGCGAGGGCATCTCGGATGCCGTTCGCAAGAACGTTATGGCGGCTGCAGAAGCGTACAAGGCACTCGGCGCAGAGGTATTTGAGATCTCTCTGCCGCTCGTTGAGTATGCACTGCCGATCTACTACATCCTCTCTTCTGCAGAGGCTTCCTCCAACCTTGCCCGTTTCGATGGCGTAAAGTACGGCTACCGTACCCCGAATGCAGGCGATGACATCATCGAGCTGTACACCAAGAGCCGTTCCGAGGGTTTCGGCGCCGAGGTACAGCGCCGCATCATGCTGGGCACCTACGTTCTGTCCTCCGGCTACTACGATGCATACTACAAGAAGGCTCGTGCCGCACAGCGCAAGATCCGCGAGGAGTTTGCAAACGCATTCGAGAAGTGCGACGTCATCCTGACGCCGGTTGCGCCGACCACCGCTTACGAGATCGGCTCCAAGACCACCAATCCGCTCGAGATGTACGCAGGCGATATCTGCACGGTTTCCGTCAATATCGCCGGTCTGCCGGGTCTGGTTCAGCCGTGCGGTTTTGATGAGAACCACATGCCGGTCGGCATGCAGCTCATCGGTCCGCGCTTCGGCGAGCAGACGCTGCTGAACGCTGGTCTGGCTTTTGAGCAGGCGTCCGGTCTCAAGAACATCATCGCTGCACTGTAAGGGAGGAAGACAAACATGAAATACGAAGCTGTCATCGGTCTGGAAGTGCATGCGGAGCTGTCCACCAAGAGCAAGATTTACTGCTCGTGCTCCACTGGCTTCGGCGCACCGATCAACACTCACACCTGCCCGGTTTGCACCGGTATGCCGGGCGCACTGCCGGTACTCAACAAGCAGGTTGTACACTACGCCGCAAAGATGGGCAAGGCTACCGGCTGCACCATCAATCAGCTGTGCAAGGCTGACCGTAAGAACTATTTTTACCCCGATCTGCCGAAGGCATATCAGATCTCTCAGTTTGATGTGCCGATCTGCGAGAACGGCGAGGTATTCTTCTATGTGGACGGCGTGAAGCACTCCTGCCGTCTCGAGCGCATCCACTTCGAGGAGGATGCGGGCAAGCTGCTGCATGACGAGATCGACGGCACGATCGTTGACTTCAACCGCTGCGGCGTACCGCTGATCGAGATGGTAACCCGTCCCGACCTGCATTCCTCTGCCGAGGCGAAGGAATTCCTTGAAATGATCAAGACCACCCTGTCCTACCTCGATATCTGCGACTGCAAGATGGAGGAAGGCTCCATCCGCTGTGACGTTAACGTTTCCATCCGTCCGGAAGGCTCCACCGAGCTGGGCACCCGCGTTGAGATGAAGAACATCAACACCTTCTCCGGTGCGGTCCGTGCGATCGACTACGAGATTGCACGCCAGATCGAGGTTGTAGAGAACGGCGGCGAAATCCAGCAGGAGACCCGCCGCTGGGACGACGTTAAGCTGAAGAACACGGTAATGCGTACCAAGGAAGATGCGCAGGACTACCGTTACTTCCCGGATCCGGACCTGATCGCCGTAGAGATCTCCGACGAGTGGCTGCACCAGATCGAGAGCGAGGTTCCGGAGCTGCCGATCACCCGTTACGAGCGTTACCTCAACGAGTACGGCATGACCGCCATGGAGGCGCGTCTGCTGTCCGACAGCTTTGAGAAGGCCGAGCTGCTCGACGCTGCCGCAAAGCAGGTTAAGCCCAAGGCTGCCGCAAACTGGATCCTGTCCGATATCTCCAAGTACCTGAACGACAAGGGCGTAAGCCTCCGCGAGACCAAGATGACCGCAGACAAGCTGGTTGCTCTGGTCAAGCTGATCGAGGCCGGCACCATCTCCGGCAACGCAGGCAAGAAGGTTCTGCCGAGCATGTTCGAGACCGACGAGACCGTTGAGGCCATCGTTGACCGCATGGGTCTCAAGCAGGTATCCGACGAGGGCGCAATTCTGGCCATCGTACAGGACGTTATTGCCAAGAACGAAAAGGCTGTTGCCGACTTCAAGGCAGGCAAGAATGTTACCGGCTTCCTCGTAGGCCAGTGCATGAAGGCTTCCAAGGGTCAGGGCAACCCGCAGATCATCAACAAGCTGATTGCATCCGAGCTGGCAAAGCTGTAATTCAGCTTAAAACCAAATTGATACAAGAGGATACAGAACAGTACTGTTCTGTATCCTTTTTTGTGCTTTTTAGGGAGAAATTTGTCGGAGGGAGCGGTTGCATTGGGGAAAATGTTGTAAATCGACAGATATAGGAGCTGTTATGTATAGCGGTCTGTTCGGTACCCGCGATTATACGGTGACCGAGGTTTCGGGTACGCGGCCGTCGGAGCTCATGGTCGCGGAGAGCTGGGTCAGCAGCCCGCAGACCGAGGAGCAGACAGCCTATGCGGAAGCAGAGTCAGTCTATCGCAGCTATTATTTTGACGCGGTTGCGCTGTAGCAGATGGTCAGCCTGCCGGATACGGTGCGCAAAACTGCGGCTATCGACGAAGATCGGTCAGGTGCGGATCAGGTGGTCGAGCCGTCCGGCACTGGTGGTTCCGAGCAGTCCAAGCCGCTGGCTGTGGTGAAAAACATGGTTGCGGTTGGATTTGGTATTGCCGGCATAGTTATTGTGCTGTTCACGCTGCTGCTGTGCGCGATGGAGCTGACGCGCGCGTTCCTGCTGTGGCATGCGGAACGCAGACGGCGCAGAATGTCGATTGAGGAGCGCGTGCGGCAGTCGCAGAAGCTGATGTTCAAGCTGATTTCCCTCTGGGGAATTGACGCGGCGTTCGGCTGGGAGACCGCAGCGACCGATAAGGCGCTTGCGGACACGCTGCCGTCGGTTAAGCCCGGGGAGTACGAGCGTGTGAACGGTCTGCTTGAGAAAACCATATACGGCGGCATCGCGCTTGAGCCGTTCGAGGAGCGCGCGCTCGATCTGTTCGTGCAGCGACTTTGGGGAAGAAATGTGAAGAAAAGCTGGAAAATGCGCCTTAAACTGCGGTATGCGTGCTTGCTGGCGGCGAAATAAAAAGAAATCCCGAGGCGATAGGCTTCGGGATTTTTACTATTGCTGTACCTGCGGCAGCAGCAGACGGAAGGCGCAGAGCAGCAGTTCTTCACGCGTGTGCAGCTGTGCGCTGTGCGGAAGAATGCGCTGCCGGATTTCCGGAGAAAGTGCGTAAAAACAGTTGTTAGCCGTTTGATCAATGGACAGCAGTGCTGTAAGATTGCAGAAATACTTCATGGAAATTCACCTCGGGACTCAGTATGGACAAGGGGAGAGCAAGCTATACGCAAAAACTTTTGGGAAAAATGAAAAAATGTGTTGACAAAGCGTATCGGGAGAGGTATACTAAATAAGCTGTTGATGAGCAGTTAAGACTGCTTCGATTTAACAGAATCCAAAACCTTTAGTGGTCAAATGCTGACGCATTTGAGTACCTTGGTCGAAAATCATGAAGATTTTCGACACGCGGTGCGATTTTCTGCTGAAGGCAAAGGAAAATTGCACCTTGTAAATTAAACAACGATGTGCTTAAACCTTTGTTCGATATGAACAAGGTTGTAGTGCGAACCTGAAATTTCGAGAGTTTTTTA
>OGCM01001223.1_pt1 | contig 32918 bp, 31 predicted proteins | sample 1570151 | NCBI WGS metagenome assembly OGCM01 (sample SAMEA4370582, study PRJEB24528) | human gut metagenome
GTTTTGTCATATGTTTATATCCTCCTTATGGCAGCCAATCACGGTTGGCAAAAAATAGGGCTCCTCCTGTAACCGCTGCACTCATTGCCGTGGGTTTATTTTAACACAGGGAATAAAAATAATCTATCCTGTTTCTGGGACGGGAAATAAAAAATAATAAAAATTAGGCAAATTGTACATATTTAACGACTTTTCTGTCGAATAAAGAACTTGCGTATTAGAAAATAGGATTGTATAATAACCTATAGACATGCCCAAAGGGCAAGACTGTCATCAGATAGAACATAAAGGTAAAGGTGAAAAGGAATTATGATTAAAGTTAAACTGAGCAACTGGAAGTCTGATCACCAGATGGATGAGGCTTATAAAGCTCTGCGAACAAATATCCAGTTCTGCGGAGCAGATAAGAAAGTGATCGCACTTACCAGCTGTACTCCTAATGAGGGAAAGAGCAGTGTGGCATTTAATCTTGCTGCCTCTCTTGCTGAGAGCGGCAAATCAGTGCTTCTGATCGATGCCGATCTGCGTAAATCCGTTTTGATGGGACGTGTGACAGTAGACCAGGAGGTAATGGGACTTGCTCATTATCTTTCCAAGCAGGCCAAGCTTTCTGACGTGATCTGTGCCACTACACTTCCGAAGTTCCATATTATCTTCTCCGGTATCGTACCTCCGAACCCGGCAGAGCTTCTCGGAAACAGACTCTTCAAGGATATGATCCGCGTGGTAAGAGATGTTTATGATTACGTTATTGTAGATACACCGCCGCTTGGATTGATCATCGACAGTGCTATCATAGCAGATTCCTGCGACGGATCTGTAATCGTCGTTGAATCCGGTACCATCAGCTACCGTTTTGTACAGGAAGTAAGAGATCAGCTTGCCAAGAGCAACTGCCCGATCCTGGGAACCATCCTGAACAAGGTGGACTACAGCAAGGCCGGCAATTACGGTCACTATGGCAAGTATGGTAAATACGGCAAGTACGGTAAGTATGGTTCCTACGGAGATTATGGTGAGAGCAGCAGTAAATAAAAAAACATTGACAACAGAAATGAGTGGGTTATTTTAATGAAGGGACTTTATGATATTCATTGTCATATCCTCCCCGGGGTGGATGACGGTGCAAGAAACATGGAAGAATCACTCTGGATGCTCAACAAGGAGTATCAGGAGGGCGTACGTCATGTGATCCTGACACCACATTTCCGGTACGATATGTTTGAGCCGCATATGAACATTGTGACAAGACAGTTCATGCAGCTGCGTAGAGCAGCCATGAATATTGGTGATGAAGGCATGAGACTTTATCTGGGCTGTGAACTCCATTCCAGTATGGATATGGTGGAATGCCTTAAGAAGGGACGGCGGCTTACCCTTGCAGGTTCCAGATATGTGCTTGTGGAATTCAGCAACGGAGATGAGAAAAATTATATTGAAGAACGGGTCAGAAGTCTTCTGATGAATGGTTTTATCCCGATCATCGCTCATGTGGAACGTTATAAGGCTACCCGGAACGATATTGGATTTTTGACAGAGCTGAAGGATATGGGAGCACATATCCAGGTCAACGCAGATACCATCAGCGGTCAGGACGGATTCGGGGCAAAAACCTTTGCACGGAAAGTCATGAAGCATGGGCTTCTGGATTTTGTCGGTTCTGACGGACACCGTAAGACGGAGCGTATCCCGGAGATCGGCAAATGTGTCGCCAAAATGGAAAAAACAATGGGGAGCGAATATGTAAAGAAGATCTTTATCAAAAATCCCCGGAAAATCACAGGGTAATGGAGAAAAGAAATGGAAAATCAGACTGTTAACAACAACGACGAAGTAGAGATCGATCTTGGTGAGGTATTTCACCTGTTACTGAGCAAGCTGGGTGTTATCATTTTATCCGGTATTGTTTTCTGCCTGGCAGCTGTTATGGGAACCATGCTTCTGATCACACCGAAGTATGAATCCACAACCAAGATCGTGGTACTGTCCAAGCAGGACAGCAGCACACTGACCAATCAGGATATCCAGACAAGTACATCACTGACCAAGGACTATGCGGAGCTGATCAAGAGCCGTACAGTTACTGAGGGTGTGATCGCACAGCTGAAACTGGATATGACACATGAGAAGCTTCTTAAGAAGCTTTCCGTAGATACACCAACGGATACACGAGTAGTATCCATCACAGTTACAGATACCGATCCTTATACAGCGGCAGAGATCGCAAACGCAGTAAGAGATATTGCTTCCAAGCATATCCAGCAGGTTATGGATATCAAGGCAGTAAATGTGGTAGAGACAGCAAACATCCCGGATGAGCCATCAAGCCCAAGTGTACCGAAAAACGGTGTGATCGGCGGACTTCTGGGTATCCTTCTGGCAGCAGCTGTTGTGATCATCGTATATCTGACAAACGATACTGTAAAGACACCGGAAGACGTAGAGAAATATCTTGGATTAAGCGTACTTGGTACAATCCCATACTCTTCCAAAATGGGCAAGAAATCCAAAAAGAAAAAGAAACGTCACGCATAAAAATAACAACAACGGATCAAAGTGTTGGGAAAGGCCGGGAGCAGCAAAAATATGAAGAAATTTTTTGTGTTTTTATTAGTGGTCATCTGCCTTGGTATGGGAGCCGGTGTAGTATACATGAAGAGCTCCGAGGATAATGAAGGACCGAAGATCACATTTGAAGAGGGAAAAGATACGAATTATACATCCGATATGACAGAAGAGGATCTTCTGAAGGATGTAAAGGCACAGGATGACAGAGATGGAGATGTTACAGAGTCTCTTACTGTAGAAACCATATATCCGAAGAATGACGGAAAACAGGTTTCTGTTATCTTTGTTGCAAAGGACAAAAACAACAATGTAACAAAAAAAGAATTTACCATGGAAGCTCAGGACGGCAGTGCCGAAAATCCGCAGCTGGGACTGATCGATAATGACGGTCTCACAGAGGACGGAGATTCCACAGATACCACAGAGCCTGCAGAAGAGACAGATATGCAGGATGGGACAGAAGCAGACAGCACAGATGCTGAAAGCGGAGATTCCGCAGAAGGAGAACTGACTCCGGAGGAACAGGCGCAGAAGACACAGGAAGACAAGATCGAGCAGCTTTCTCCGCAGGATCCAAAGATGTATCTGACTACATATTACGTAGAGGTACCGGTAGGAACTACGCTGGATAAATTAAGCTATGTAAAGGATATCCAGGATGATACAGAGTCAACCAGTGATCTTTTCAAAAGGATTCAGATCACCGGTGATGTAAATACAGCTGCACCGGGAACTTACGAGCTTACATATTATGTAGTAGACAACAGTGGAAACAGCTCCAACGGAGCCGTACTTACCATTGTTGTGAAATAAATATCATCCCCTCTCCAGGTGCCTGAGATACCGGAGAGGGGATAAAAGCAACAAAAAATGTAAGCGAGGGAAGGCGTAGAAAAGAATATGTATCAAAAAGAAAACAGCAGCTGGGTAAAACATGCCGATTTTACGATTTGCGATATGTTGTGTCTGCAGCTTGCGTTTGTACTTGCATACTGGATCCGAAACGGGATCGATCAGCCATACGAGACAGAGCTGTATCGAAATGTGGCAGTGGTGATGTTTCTTATCCAGCTGATGGTCACATTTTTTAATGAAAGCTTCAGCGGAGTTCTGCGAAGAGGAATGCTGGTGGAACTGAAGAAAACCTTTGAACAGTGTACACTGGTCTGTCTTCTGGTCCTGGCATATATGTTTCTTTTAAGAATTGGAAACAATTATTCCAGAATGATCCTGCTGATCACCTATGTACTTTATATCTGCTTCAGCTACTGCGGCAGACAGGCATTGAAGAAATTCCTGAAGGATCACAGATACGAAGAAAGCGAGAAGCGATCCCTGCTGATCGTTACAGTCAGTGAAAATGCAGACAATGTGGTGGAAACCATCCGCAAGAATAATTACGGAACCTATCATTTGGCAGGAATTGTTTTTATGGATTGTGACAAGAAGGGAGCATCCGTCTGTGGAGTGCCGGTAGTAGCCGGAAAGGAGGATATGATCTCCTATATCCATAAGAACTGGATCGATGAAGTATTTTTTGCAGTGCCTAAGGAAATTCCGATCCCGGAGCAGATGATCAAGGATTGTTCTGCAATGGGAGTTGTTATCCATATGAGACTGGCAACCATGAAATCCCTTGGCAAGAACCAGGTGGTGGAGGAGCTTGGCGGATACACTGTGCTTTCCAGCAGTATCCACATTGTGACACCGCGCCAGATGTTTGTGAAACGAGCTATGGATATCGCAGGCGGTCTGGTAGGTTGTCTTTTTACAGGAATCGCAGCGATCTTTCTGGTTCCGGCCATTAAGATCAAATCTCCGGGTCCTGCATTTTTCTCACAGGTCCGCATGGGAAAGAACGGTCGTCCGTTCAAGATCTATAAATTCCGCTCCATGTATATGGATGCAGAAGAACGCAAAAAAGAACTGATGAAACAGAATAACATAAAAGATGGAATGATGTTCAAAATGGATGATGATCCACGAATCATCAAAGGAGTAGGACATTTTATCCGAAAGACATCCCTGGATGAATTTCCACAGTTCTGGAATATTCTGAAAGGAGATATGAGTCTTGTAGGAACCAGACCGCCGACAATGGATGAGTGGGAGAAGTATGAGCTTCACCATCGCAAACGTCTGGCCATCAAGCCGGGACTTACCGGTATGTGGCAGGTAAGCGGTCGAAGTGATATTACAGATTTCGAGGAAGTCGTAGAGCTTGACACAAAGTACATTGCCGAATGGTGTCTGAAGCTGGATATAGAGATCCTGGTTAAGACAGTTATGGTCGTTTTCCGCGGAAGCGGCGCCAAATGATCCATACATATTGAGATTCGAATATAATGACCCGGGCTGCGGAGACGCAGTTCGGGGATAAAAATAAATTAGATAAGTTATAAATATAAAAGAGGAAGTAAAAAAATGCAGATTTTATTGATCATGCTGATCGTAATATTCCTTGCGTTCTCGGTCCTGCTTCTGGCACTGGCAAAACAAAGTCCCAGGGAAAAGCAGACAGAAGACAAAGAGCAGGAAGAATACATCAGGGATTATGCAGAAACAGTAAGACAGACCGGAGGAAGTATGAAGAAGTTAGAACATTGGAAAGTAATTGCGATATATCTGATCATCTATGACATGATAGCTGTTAATTTTTCTTATTTTATGGCGCTGCTGGTGAGATTCGATTTTCGGTATTCCTCGATCCCCACAGACTATTTTGCCGCATGGAGGAGTTTTGCACCAATCTATACCATTATCATCCTGGTAGTGTTCGGATGCATGCATCTGTATAACAGTGTATGGCGTTTCGCAAGCTTCCATGAGCTGATCAAGATCACGGTAGCAACTGTGATCACTGGCGTTCTGCATATTGTGGGTATCACGATCTTCTGGGAACGGATGCCGGCTTCCTATTATCTGATCGGTATCATGCTGCAGTTTTTCCTGACTGTAGGCGTACGTTTCTCCTATCGTTTTGTACTTCTTGAGCGGAACCGCAGAGAAAAGAGCGAGCGTGAGGAGCGGAGCAAAAACGTGATGATCATCGGTGCAGGAGAAGCGGGCAGGACCATTGTCCGGGAGCTTCAGAATGCAAAGGAAACCAATTCCAGAGTACGCTGCCTGATCGATGACAATCCGAATAAATGGGGAAGATACATGGAAGGCGTTCCGGTGGTAGGTGGAAGAGACGATATTTTTCTCAATGTGGACAAGTATCATATCAATCAGATCCTTCTTGCGATCCCGACGGCAACACCGCATCAAAAGCGGGATATCCTGAACATCTGCAAGGAAACCGGCTGCGAGCTGAAGCAGCTTCCTGGTGTATATCAGCTTGTAAACGGAGAAGTATCCCTGAGCAAGATGAAAAAAGTAGCAGTGGAGGATCTTCTTGGACGAGACACCATCAAAGTCAACATGTCAGAGATCTTTCAGTATCTGAAGGGCAAAAGGATCCTGGTAACAGGAGGCGGCGGTTCTATCGGAAGCGAGCTCTGCCGTCAGATCGCAGGTCATGAGCCGGAGCTTCTGGTGATCTTCGATATTTATGAAAATAACGCATATGACATTGAGCAGGAACTGAAGGCCAGTTATCCGAACCTGAACCTGAAGGTACTGATCGGCTCCGTCCGTGACAGCAAAAGGATCAACTGGGTATTTGAAACCTATAAGCCGGAAATCGTATATCATGCAGCCGCACATAAGCACGTACCGCTGATGGAGAACAGCCCCTGTGAGGCGATCAAGAACAATGTGGTAGGAACCTATAAGACTGCATATGCGGCAATGATGAATGGCTGTCAGCGATTTGTGCTGATCAGTACCGACAAGGCCGTAAACCCGACCAACATCATGGGTGCCAGCAAACGACTTTGCGAAATGGTAGTCCAGAGCATGAACATGGTCAGCCACAACGGACACACCGACTGGCTGCCACGACTTGGCGGACACAGAAAGGATACCCTGGATGCACTTCACGACAACGAAGGTCAGGCATATGTAAGTGCAAACCATACATCGAAAACAGGAACCGGCACAGAATTCGTAGCTGTACGATTCGGAAACGTTCTCGGCAGCAACGGAAGTGTGATCCCGCTGTTCAAGCGCCAGATTGAAAAAGGCGGCCCTGTCACCGTCACACATCCGGACATCATCCGTTACTTTATGACCATCCCGGAGGCCGTAAGCCTTGTCCTCCAGGCAGGAACCTACGCCAAAGGCGGAGAGATCTTCGTCCTGGACATGGGAGCCCCGGTAAAGATTGACACCCTTGCCCGAAACCTGATCAAGCTTTCCGGCTACACCCCGGATGTAGACATCAAAGTCACCTACACCGGCCTCCGCCCAGGCGAAAAGCTCTACGAAGAAAAGCTGATGGCCGAGGAAGGCATGGAGAAAACTCCAAACGACCTCATCCACATCGGCAAACCCATCGAAATGGACGTACAGGAATTCTTCAAACAGCTGGAAGTCCTGGCAGCATACGGCTACGCCAACAGCGAAAAGATCCGAGACATCGTAGCCGCGATCGTACCGACCTATCACTCTGCGGATTCCGACCTGAAGCTGCATAAGAAGGTGTATGAGGAGCTGATGAGTGAGGCGGCTGTGGCTGCGGAGAAGTGATCAAGCATAAATTGAAAGTACATAAAAAGAGGTAGAGAGCCATGTTCAAAGAAAGTAACAAGTTTGAAAAATTTGAATCAAAAGTCTGGTTAAGCAGTCCAACAATGCATGGACCGGAAATTGAATATGTAAAAGAAGCATATGAAACAAACTGGATGTCTACAGTAGGAAAAAACATTAATGAAGTAGAAAAACTTGCCTGTGAATATATCGGCTGTAAATATGCAGTAGCTTTATCAGCAGGAACGGCTTCCTTACATCTGGCTATGAAACTGGCTGGAATATGAATCCGGAAGCATTGGAAAAAGCTTTTGAAATCTATCCTGATACGAAAGTTGTGGTTATTGCACATCTTTACGGAACTCCGGGAAAGATAGAAGAATTAAATGCTGTGATCAGAAAGCATGGAGCTATTTTGATCGAGGATGCGGCAGAATCTATGGGAGCCACATATAAAGGTGTTCAGACAGGTACGTTTGGAAAGTATAATACGATTTCATTACTCGGTAACAAAAGTTTCACTGGCATTAGTAACAAGAAAGTCGCTTAAATCGCCCTATTTTGCCCATGTTTTTGTATATATCCACCAATAAATCGCCCTCATGCAACAACACAAGGTTTCAATATGAGGTAAAGCGTTAGAGTACTAAAACGAAAATTATATTTTGAGCTTGTTAATGTCTTATTACCTTGGGTAAGTGAGTATGAAAATGTAAAAATGCATGAATATGCAGAGAACGTGGCTTTATACATAAAGTGCGAAAAATGGGTGATTTGAGGGTACATTTTTGGTGAAAGGGATTGAGAATATCCATTTTTTCACCTGAGATGTTGTCTCTTGTTATGGGAAAAAGTTTAACGAGGGGATTTTAAGAACACTGGATATGGCGATAAGAATGTAACAGGGGTGTTCATGGGTAAAACTGGACACGGGAATAAAAGTGTTACGGGTATTTATATGTATAGGAAAAAATACGAACGAGAGAGATGAAAGAGGATGAAACGACTTCTGATTTTGGGATCCGGCCAATATGGCACGGTTGCAAAAGAGACTGCCGAAGCAATGGGCATATTTGATGAAATTGCGTTTCTGGATGATAACAGCAAGGCAGCGATTGGCAAGATTGAAGATATTGATAAATTTGAATATGATGCAGCATTTATAGCGATTGGAAATCCGGAAGTCAGAGAAAAATTGGCTAACAGAGTTGGAGAGAAGTTATTCACATTGATTCATCCGAAGGCAATGGTATCTCCTTCCGCAGAGTTTGGAAAAGGCTGCATGATTGAAGCTGGTGCTGTAATTAGCAGTCATGCTGAGATTGGAACGGCGACAATCGTTATGAGTAATGTAGTAGTTGGTCACGATGCGAAGGTCGGCAGTTATTGTCAGTTGAAATATAACAGTTCGGTATGTGAGAGAAACTCGATACCGAATAAGACAAAAGTTGATTGCAATACAGTGTGGAGTGAATAAAATCCATGGGTTTGCAGGTTAATGAGGAGACAATTATTAACGCCGGTGCACATGTTAATGAAAGTGTGAAACTTGATGCTAGTCAGATTGTTTTAGGATATGTAAAGGAGAAAGAATAATGAATTACTTAATAGTTGTGGCACATCCAGATGATGAAATCTTAGGAGCAGGAGCGACAATTCATAAATTAATTTCAGAGGGAAATAAAGTGGCAGTTGCTATTATGGTTAGTCAAGCAGCAGCTCGAAAAGATTTATCATCTACATTATCGGATGATGAAAAAGAGGCACTTTCGATTGTTGGCGTAGAAAAGACATATCATGCATGAGGTGTTTAATTGTACGCAAAGCAATCCGCGTGTTGGGTACTCTCGTGAACTTTTTGGATACAATAATCACGCAGATCATTTGATGAGCTACGCGGCTTCATTTGGGAATACGACAATCGAAAAAATTCGACACTGGAAAAAAGATAAAGAACTCGCAGAGCTACTAAATAAATTTGACGAAATATCTGTGAGAGACAGAAATTCAAGTAATGTCATCAAAGAATTAACAGGAAGAGAAGCTGAAATTCATCTTGATCCAGTTCTTATATATGATTTTGCAAAAGAAAAAAGAAATTCGGAAGCAAAGAAAATCTCTGATAAATATTTAGTTGTATATACTTATCCGGGAAGATTAACAGAATCAGAGGCTCAAAGTATAAAGAAGTATGCTGATAAACATGATTTAAGAATAGTTGGGATTAATGCATATTACAAGTTCATTGAAAAGTATGGAGGAAGCAACTTTTGGCAAACTATGAAGATGTTCCGCAGAATATGATGTCTGCAATTGTCGAATCTAACAGAACCAGAAAAGACTTTATCGCAGATCGAGTTCTTCAGAAAGCAGGATATTATGCTTATGGAGATGAGAATACATATGATGCTTCTATGGAAAAAGAAGTTGTAATTGGTGTATATCGTCTTACCATGAAATCAAATTCAGATAATTTCCGTCAGTCTTCTATACAAGGTGTGATGAAGCGCATTAAAGCCAAAGGTGCCACCATTATTGTTTATGAACCGACATTAGAGGACGGAACAACATTTTTTGGAAGTAAAGTTGTAAATGATCTTGAGGCATTTAAAGAGCAGAGTCAGGCAATTATTGCAAATAGATATGATAAATGTCTGGATGATGTAAAAGAACGAGTATACACAAGAGATATCTTTTACAGAGATTAAAAGATAAGTTATAAATTTAAATGGATATTTATAAAACAATTACTAAGCAAAATCCCAGTTGGGGAATAACTGGGGTTTGTTGGTTTTTCGTATTTTTATTGTGTTTTAGCCGGATCATAAAACAGTCATACAAAAGTAACAGAATTAGTTTTTCACAAAGTCTGGCATATATCGCAATTTATATATATATTTGGACGGTATTGGAATCTACAGTTTTTACTCGCATTCCACAGGCATATCCTCAATATGAACTTCATATATTCTGGTCCTGGAAAGCATTTTTTGTATATCATGACAATGAGATGCTGAAGGAAAATATTCTAAATTGCATATTATTGATGCCGTATGGCTGTTTATTGCCAGGTGCTTTAGATAAGAGAATCAGCTGGAAAAGAGGTTTGGTGATTGGAATGGGAACATCGTTTGTGATAGAACTATTGCAGTTGATCACCTGCCGAGGATTGTTTGAGTTTGATGATATTATCCACAATGGGGTTGGATGTATGATGGGAGCTGTTTTGGGTTCCTGGTGTTGGCTGAGAATGCTAAAGAAATTTAAAATGCTCAGGAAGCCTCACGCTTCCTGAGCATTTTCTCAATCATCATTTCTCCCGCAATTTCAGAACATCCTCAAGTGGCAACCCTGAAAATCTGGAGATATCTTCAGGTGAGAATCTGGAATCCTCTAGCATGCGCTGTGCAGTAAGTAAAGCATGGTCCTGAAGACCTTCAGTACGTCCGGCCAGATGACCTTCGGCGCGTGCGTCATCGCACATTTCCTGAACAGCCTGACACATATTAACGCTCCTTTCTGTTTCCGTGAAACGTAAATGGATACCTGTTATGGAATCGATGCTCCGGGCTGCTTTGAGCTCGAGCGACTGGAAACCGGAGTTCTCGGACGTGAGCTCCTTAAGTTTCCGTTTGTCTTTGACATATTTGATGAAGAGCATGACTTCCCGTAGATTGCTCTGGAGGTTATTGAGTTCCTCATCTTTTATCTTAGCAGGTGAGAAGAGATTGATCCGATAATCGGGGACCAGAGAAAGGATCTCGGAATCCTGGACAGAGAGCATTTCGTGGAGGCTCCTGGGAGCTTTCCAGGTATCGGAGCCGAAGTATACGACTACGGTGATGACCGGAATCAGCCGGTCATCCTTGTAGAAGCCGGTGAGATATTCTCCGGATGTGGAGGGCCATTGCTTTGCTTCTCTGTGGGTTGTCAGCCATGTAATCTTTGGTGATGGTATCCTTTGTACCCATAGGTTTCACCACCTTCGATCTTGTTATGTGATCAGAGGTATTTTATCATCTGATCCATTTTCAGGGTAACATAGTTTGTTGCTTTCCCTTTTGGAAAGAGGATTTTGTGAAAAAGCTTCAGAGCTGTGCAGGTAAAGCGGATATGTTTGTCGAACGGAGTCGAAATAAATCAATAGACAAAAAGAGCGTATTGTGCTACTCTGAAAGCACGAATCACGTGGCAATTGGCATATTTGTATGTGATTTTTCGCATTGAAAGGGAGTGGAACGCGGAATATGAAGAGACCGAAGCTACCGGTGGGAATTGAGAATTTTCAGGAAATTCGTCAGGCGGATTTTTATTATGTAGATAAGACCAGGCTTATCGAACAACTGATCGATCAGTGGGGGAAAGTAAATCTTTTTACAAGACCTCGGCGTTTTGGGAAAACATTGAATATGAGTATGCTTCGTTGTTTCTTCGAGATCGGGGCAGATGAAGCGCTGTTTGAAGGTCTTTATATTTCCCGGAAACAAGAACTGTGTGAACAGTATATGGGGAAATTTCCGGTAGTGTTTTTATCACTGAAGAATGTTGATGGACTTACCTTTGAGAATGCACGCTATCAGCTGACAGAACTGGTAGGCAGAGAGGCCAGTCGTTTTCTGTTTTTATTGGAGAGTGACAGACTGACAGAAACGGATAAAGATATATATCGTACATTGATCTCTGTGGAGAATGGCCGATATTCTATGGATGAAAATATTCTTTCTTCTGCGTTGCAGATATTGTCTCAGCTGTTGCATAAGCATTATGGGCAGAAGACGATCATTCTTATAGATGAATATGATGTTCCTCTGGATAAGGCTTTTCAGCATGGATATTATAAAGAAATGGTGCTCATGATACGCGGTGTGTTCGGACAGGCACTTAAGACTAACGATTCTCTGTATTTTGCAGTATTAACAGGGTGTCTTCGCGTGTCTAAAGAGAGTATTTTTACAGGACTTAATAACTTCAAAGTGCTTTCGATCACGGATCATCGATTTGATGAGCATTTTGGTTTCACAGATGATGAGGTCTGCAGATTGCTTACAGCATATGGCATGGAGGATCATCTTTCCGAAACAAAGGAATGGTATGATGGATATCATTTTGGAAATACGGATGTGTACTGCCCATGGGATGTGATCAATCATGTAGATTGTCTGCGTGGGAATCCGGATGCGGAGCCGCTGTCTTACTGGATCAATACCAGTGGGAATGAACTGGTAAGGAGATTTATTGACAGGGCAGATAAGACTACAAGAGATGAGATAGAGCGTCTGATCGCAGGTGAGTCTATTGAGAAAACGGTTCGTATGGAGTTGACCTATGATGAAATCGATAACAGTCTGGATAATCTCTGGAGTGTATTATTTACTACAGGATATCTTACACAGGCAGGGAAGACCGAACGGGGAGTGTATCGTCTGACCATTCCGAACAGGGAGATAAGAGAAGTTTATGTGCTTCAGATAAAGGAATGGTTTGACCGCGCAGTGCTGAAAGAGGCGGAGCCGACGAAAAATCTGCTGAAAGCAATAAATGAAGGGAATGCAGGTGAGATTGAGGAACGCCTTACAAAGATTCTGGGAAATACGATCAGTATTTTTGATACAAAAGGACGAAATGAAGAAAAAGAAATTTTTTATCATGGACTTTTGTTGGGGCTTTTGCGTAGTGATCCAAACTGGCTTGTTCAGTCTAATGCGGAATCTGGAGATGGTTTTGCAGATATTCTGGCAGAACCGGAAGATCCGGATGCCGGGATCGTTATCGAGCTGAAGTATTCTCAGACTTTTTCAGGACTGCAAAATGCATGTGAAAGAGCGCTGGCACAGATCAGAGAAAAGCGGTACGATGAACGGTTACGTAATGAAGGAAGAAATAATATTCTGGCGTATGGAGTTGCTTTTTGTAAGAAGCGATGTAAAGTGGCTGTTCAGAGGCTGTAAATCTGCTGGAAATATAGATAATATTATTGATGTTCATACAGAAAGATAAGAACAATTCTGATCGATCTGTATGACACATCAATATATAAGATAAGTTATAAATATTAACACACAAAGGAGAACAAGAAATGGGAAAATATTTTGGTACAGATGGCTTCCGTGGAGAAGCGGGTGTTTCGTTAACTGCAGATCATGCATTTAAGATCGGGCGTTTTCTGGGATGGTATTATAATGAGCTGCGCAGAAGAGCGGGGGAGACGGCTGCGGCCAGGATCGTGATCGGCAAGGATACCCGACGTTCCAGCTATATGTTTGAGTATTCGCTGGTTGGCGGACTGGTGGCGTCCGGAGCGGATGCTTATCTTCTCCACGTGACAACAACGCCGTCTGTGGCTTATGTTGCCCGTACCGATGGCTTTGACTGCGGTATCATGATCTCTGCCAGCCATAATCCTTATTATGATAACGGGATCAAGCTGATCAACGGCCAGGGTGAGAAGATGGAGGAGGAGATCATCGCTCTGGTGGAGGATTATCTGGATGACCGTCTTCAGCTGTTCGGAGAGAAATGGCATGAGATTCCTTTTACAAAGGGCGGTGAGATCGGCAGGACGGTGGATTATTCGGCAGGCCGGAACCGTTACATAGGATATCTGATCTCCTTGGGAGTATATTCCTTTAAGGGAATGCGGATTGGACTGGACTGTGCCAACGGAAGTGCATGGAATATCGCAAAGGCGGTTTTTGATGCGCTGGGAGCGAAGACTTATGTGATCAATGCTGAGCCGGATGGTACCAATATCAATAACAATGCCGGTTCCACCCATATCGAGGGTCTCCAGAAGTTTGTAGTGGAGAAGGGACTGGATGTTGGCTTTGCCTACGACGGAGATGCGGACCGCTGTCTCTGTGTGGATGAGAAGGGAAATGTGGTTAGCGGGGATGCGATCCTTTATGTGTACGGCCGTTATATGAAGGAGCGCGGAAAGCTTCTCACCAATACGGTTGTGACTACGGTAATGTCCAATTTTGGCCTTTACAAGGCTTTTGATGCTCTTGATATCGAGTATGCGAAGACTGCAGTAGGGGATAAATATGTTTATGAATATATGATGCAGAATGGCTGCCGTATTGGTGGTGAGCAGTCCGGGCACATTATTTTTTCCAAGTATGCATCTACCGGGGATGGCATCCTTACAAGTCTGAAGATGATGGAAGTTATAATGGCAAGGAAGAAAAAGCTCAGTGAGCTTACTGCTGATCTGGCGATCTATCCCCAGGTTCTTGAGAACGTGCGTGTCCATGACAAGGCAGCAGCGCAGGCAGATGTGGATGTGCAGGCAGCAGTAGAGAGTGTGGCTGAGGCGCTTGGAGACACCGGAAGGATCCTGGTGAGAGAATCCGGCACAGAACCTCTGCTTCGTGTTATGGTAGAGGCAGAGAGTGAGGAGCTTTGCAGAAAATATGTGGACCAGGTGGTTGAGATCGTCCGTAAGAAGGGGCATGTGGCAGAGTGATGTCCTGGATGCAGACCGCAGGTGTCTGAAGAACGGAGCAGTCAGAAGAATATAAAAATGCAATAAGAGGAGAAAAAAATCATGTGTGGAATTGTAGGTTTTACAGGCAGGCATCAGGCAGCACCCATCCTTCTGGACGGGCTTTCCAAACTAGAATACAGAGGATATGATTCCGCCGGCATCGCAGTGCGTGACGGGGAAAAGGATATTGAGATCATTAAGGCGAAGGGCCGTCTGAAGGTCCTTCTGGAGAAAACAAACGCAGGTGAATCTGTTCCGGGTATGTGCGGGATCGGTCATACCCGCTGGGCAACTCACGGAGAACCATCAGAGGTCAATGCCCATCCTCATGTCAGTGATAACGGAAATGTGGCAGCTGTGCATAACGGTATTATCGAGAATTACCAGGAGCTGAAGGAGAAGCTTCTCCGCAGGGGATATTCTTTTTATTCTTCCACAGATACGGAGGTTGCTGTGAAGCTGGTGGATTATTACTACCAGAAATACGGCGGATCTCCGGTTGAGGCAGTGCGTCATGCCATGGTGCGTATCCGTGGTTCCTATGCGCTGGTAATGATGTTCCGTGATTATCCGGAAGAGATCTTTGTAGCGAGAAAAGACAGCCCTATGATCCTGGGTGTGGAGAATGGAGAATCCTATATCGCATCGGATGTTCCTGCGATCCTGAAGTATACAAGAAATGTTTATTATATCGGAAATCTGGAGCTGGCATGTGTAAAACCGGGTGAGATCACTTTTTACAATCTGGATGGTGAGGAGATCGAGAAGGAGCCTAAGATCATTGAGTGGGATGCAGAGGCAGCGGAGAAAGCCGGTTTTGAGCATTTCATGATGAAGGAGATCCATGAGCAGCCGAAGGCAGTCGCAGATACACTGAATTCCGTTATCCGGGAGGACAAGCTGGATCTGACAGAGATCGGTCTGGATGATGAGAGGATCCGCAGCATCAGCCAGGTTTATATCGTGGCCTGCGGCTCTGCTTACCATGTGGGAATGGCTGCACAGTATGTGATCGAGGATCTTGCAGGTCTTCCGGTGCGTGTGGAGCTTGCTTCGGAGTTCCGTTACCGGAAGCCGCTTCTGGATCCTGCCGGCCTGGCAGTGATCATCAGTCAGTCCGGTGAGACTGCGGACAGTCTGGCTGCGCTTCGGGAATGTAAGGAGAAGGGGATCCGCACGCTGGCTATTGTCAATGTGGTGGGCTCTTCCATTGCAAGAGAGGCGGATCATGTATTTTACACACTTGCAGGACCGGAGATCTCGGTTGCTACCACCAAGGCGTACAGTACACAGCTGATCGCTTCCTATGTGCTGGCATTGCAGATGGCACTGGTCCGCGGAAAGATCTCAGAGGAGCAGTGTGAGTCCTACATTAAGGAACTGAAGACACTTCCGGACAAGATCGGCAGGATCATCGAGGATAAGGAAAGGCTTCAGTGGTTTGCCTCCAAGCAGGCCAATGCAAAGGATATCTTTTTTATCGGAAGAGGGATCGATTATGCCATCAGCCTTGAGGGCAGCCTTAAGATGAAGGAGATCAGCTACATCCATTCTGAGGCGTATGCGGCTGGCGAGCTGAAGCATGGCACCATTTCCCTGATCGAGGACGGCACCCTTGTGATCGGTGTCCTGACACAGCCGGAGCTTTATGAGAAAACAGTCAGCAACATGGTGGAGTGCAGGAGCCGTGGGGCGTATCTGATGGGGCTTACTACGTTTGGAAACTATAATATCGAGGATACTGCAGATTTTACGGTTTATATCCCGAAAACAGACCCGCATTTTGCAACTTCTCTGGCAGTGATCCCGCTGCAGCTTCTGGGTTACTATGTCAGTGTAAATAAAGGTCTGGATGTGGATAAGCCGAGAAATCTTGCCAAGAGTGTTACCGTGGAATAAGGAGATCCATTTCACAGAAGGAACATTTTAGCGGCAGTTCCGTGACATCGTGAGAGCATAAAAGGATCATGATATCACGGAACTGTTTTTGCATTTGGCGATTTACGATATTTCTTGCTTTTATCAGTAAAAAAGCGTAAAATGATTAGGATATTTGAATCTGTACAGAGAGTGTCCATATGTAATATTCTCTGTACCATCAAAAATGGAGGATTGCATATGAGAAAAATGGGGAAACATATCCCAGGGCTGATCGTGACGCTTGTGGTTCTGATCACAGCAATCGTATTTGCGGTCATGCTTCTGAATATGAAGGTGATCCCGACGAAGTTCATTGCAGTGATCGGACTGGTAATGCTGGTCCTGATCGTGATCGTCGGGGCGCTTGTATGGAGTACGGATGGTAAGATAAGATTTGTAGTGGGAGTGATCCTGGCAGCAGTTTTTGCAGCAGTATTCATTCTCGGAAGTATGTATGTTTATAAGACACATTCCACACTGGCAGGGATCTCCGGTGTGAACACAGAGATTACGGAGGTCGGCATTTATGTCCGTGCAGATGATTCTGCAGATTCCATAGAGGCTACAGCAGATTATGTGTATGGTGTGCTGACAGATCTTGACAGAGCCAATTCGGACAAGGCTATCCAGGAAGTGGATTCCGAGACAGGCAAGACTGTGCAGGTCCAGGAGTATGCAGGACTTACAGAGCTGGTTGACGGTCTTCTGAACGGACAGACAGGTGCGATCGTGCTGAACAGCGCATATTTAAGTGTTATTGAAGAGATGGATGGATATTCCGATATTTCTTCCAGGATCAAAGAGCTGACCGTGAAGAAGGTGGAGACGACCATTGAGCCCCAGGAGACAGAGGCGAAGGCTGAAGAGCGTACCAATGACGGTTCTGTATATACCATCTTTATCAGTGGTATCGACAGCCGCAGCGGCCTTGTTGCAAAGAGCCGAAGCGATTCCAATATCATTGCTACGGTAAATACAGCTACCAGACAGGTGCTTCTGGTTTCCACACCTCGTGATTATTTTGTACCGCTTTCTATTTCAGGCGGACAGAGAGATAAGCTGACACATGCAGGTATCTATGGTATCAATGTATGTATGGATACTCTGGGAATGCTTTATAATGAGGATATCAACTATTATTTCCGTATCAACTTTGCGGGATTTGAGCAGCTGATCAATTCGCTTGGCGGAGTTACTGTTTATTCTGACTATGACTTTGATTCCAAGAATGAGACAGGATATCACTTCAATCAGGGAGAGAACTACCTGAACGGTGAGCAGGCTCTGGTATTCAGCCGTGAGCGTTATGCCTTTAAAGAGGGCGACCGTCAGCGTGGCAAGAACCAGATGGCAGTGATCAAGGGTGTGATCAACAAGGCTCTTTCACCGGAGCTTCTGAAGAATTATTCTTCTGTTCTTTCCAGCATCCAGGGATGCTTTGAGACCAATATCTCCTACGAGGAGATCGCCAGACTGCTCCAGCAGCAGTTGAACAACGGCGGTGACTGGAACATCGTAAGCTACAGTGTAAATGGTACCGGTGACACACAGAAGCCGTATTCTATGAGCCAGAAGGCTTACGTTATGATTCCGGATGAGTCTACCGTTCAGAAGGCGGAGGCCATGATGAAGAAGGTTCGTGACGGAGAGACTGTTTCCCAGGAGGAGGCAGACAGTGCAACATCAGCGGCAGCAACTACGGATAATGATGCACAGGCAGCTGCAGAGGGAAGTACAGCAGAAGCGCAGGGTGAGACTGCAGATGCCACACAGAATGGCACAGCAGATGCCCAGGCAGCAGACGGAACTGTTGCACAGCAGTAAGATAAAATTATTAAATTTTAGCATAAGAACAGCCGGGGAAGCGTAAAGCTTTCCACCGGCTGTTTTTTCATGAGAAACAGAACGAAAAAAATCCACCGGCGATCACCGATGGATTTTTTTTTACAGGATCTCTTTCAGATATCTTTCCAGGGCATCCTGCCATGTTGGAAGTGGCTGGAAGCCGTTTTTTACAAGCTTGGATTTATCCAGGCGGCTGTTGAATGGACGTACAGCCTTGGAAACGCCGTACTCTGCAGTTGTGACAGGAGATACCTCTACTTTTTCGTATTCCTTGTGGCCGAGGGCAGCAGCCTGGCGGAAGATCTCTTTAGTGAAATCATACCAGCTGATGAAGCCGCCTTCGTTGGTTGCGTGATAGTAGCCGTATTTCTCTGTCTCGACCATGTCTACCAGAAGACGGGCAAGGTCGTAGGTGTAAGTCGGAGTTCCAATCTGGTCACTGACTACGGTAAGCTTGTCATGGGTTTTTCCCAGATTTACCATGGTACGGATAAAGTTCTTGCCGTTTTTGCCGAATACCCATGCAATACGTACGATAAAGAATTTATCTACAGTGCCGGATACAGCCAGCTCACCGTCAAGCTTGGTCTGACCGTATACGTTCTGTGGAGCGTAGTCCTTGCAGTCCGGATCCCATGGTGTGGTTCCCTGGCCGTCAAAAACGTAGTCTGTGGAAATATACATCATCTTGATGCCAAGCTCCTTGCAGATGTCCGCAATGTTCTGTGTTCCTACAACATTGACAAGACGTACCTTTTCACGGTTTTCCTCGTCCTCTGCAGCGTCTACGGCTGTCCATGCGGCACAGTGTATCACTGCATCAGGCTTTACCTCACGGATGGTTTTTGCTACCGCTTCTTTATCTGTGATATCAAGCTGCACATAAGGCATGGTGGTAACAGGAGTACCATCAGCGATGCCGCTGTAGGAAGGAGCAATGTCACTTCCTACGCCTTCATGTCCACGGCCGGACAGTTCATTCATTACGTCATGGCCAAGCTGGCCGCCAACACCTGTTACGAAAAATCTCATGCTTTAACCTCCTCGCGGTTTCCATACATTTTTTCGTAGTAGTTCTGATACTCACCGGAGATGATGGTTTCCCACCATTCCTTGTTGTCAAGGTACCATTTGATGGTCTTTTTGATTCCGTCTGCGAATTTTGTTTCAGGAAGCCATCCAAGCTCGTTGTGGATCTTGGTCGGGTCGATAGCGTAGCGCATGTCATGGCCTTTACGGTCTGCTACATGTGTGATCAGGCTTTCCGGTTTGCCAAGCTCCTTGCAGATCAGTTTTACGATATCGATGTTTTTCATCTCATTATGTCCGCCTACATTGTAAACCTCGCCTACACGTCCTTTGTGGATGATCAGGTCGATGGCACGGCAGTGATCCTCAACATAGAGCCAGTCGCGGACATTTTCACCCTTTCCGTAAACCGGGAGTGGTTTGTCGTTCAGAGCGTTGGCGATCATCAGCGGGATCAGCTTTTCCGGGAAGTGATACGGGCCGTAGTTGTTGGAGCAACGGCTGATGGTCACAGGCAGGCCGTAGGTTCTGTGGTATGCGAGAACAAGAAGGTCAGCACCTGCTTTGGAGGAGCTGTACGGGCTGCTTGTATGGATCGGAGTTTCCTCTGTGAAGAAGAGGTCCGGTCTGTCAAGAGGAAGATCTCCGTAAACCTCGTCTGTGGAAACCTGATGATAACGCTGGATTCCGTATTTACGGCAGGCATCCATGAGAACAGCAGTACCCTTGATGTTGGTGTCAAGGAATACCTCCGGGTTTTCGATGGAACGGTCTACGTGGCTCTCAGCTGCGAAGTTTACCACGATGTCCGGATGCTCCTCCTCGAAAAGCTTGTAAACAGCGTCACGGTCTGTGATGCTTTCCTTTACAAAGCGGAAGTTCGGTTTGTCCATGACCGGTGCAAGAGTGGAAAGGTTTCCGGCATAGGTCAGGCAGTCCAGGCATACGATACGGTAATCCGGATGAGCCTCCATCATATGAAAAATAAAGTTGCTTCCGATAAATCCGGCGCCGCCGGTAACGATGATTGTCATAAAAAATCTCCTTTATAATAAATGATTGATCTTATGCGGATTCCGTCGAAACGGAGTCCGCAGGTAAATTCAGTGTCGGAAAATCAGATCGGCTTAGTGAAGCGCGTCCAGATATTTTCCGTCCAGAACATCCTTGAGATACTGGCCATACTGGTTTTTCTTAAGGATTTCGTAAACCTTGAGCACGTCCTCCTTTGTGATCCAGCCGTTTAAGTAAGCAATCTCCTCAAGGCATGCGATCTTGCGGTGCTGATGCTGCTCCATGGTTTTTACGAAGTTGGTTGCCTCTACAAGGCTTTCATGTGTACCGGTATCCAGCCATGTGAAGCCCTGGCCCAGAAGCTCAACGTTCAGCTGTCCCTTCTCAAGGTAGATACGGTTCAGGTCTGTGATCTCAAGCTCGCCTCTTGCGCTTGGCTTCAGATTTTTTGCGTACTCTACAACCTTGTTGTCGTAGAAGTAGAGACCGGTTACACAGTAGTTGCTTTTTGGCTTTTCCGGTTTCTCTTCAATGGAAACCGCTTTTCCGTTCTGGTCGAATTCCACGATGCCGAAACGCTCCGGATCATCTACATAGTATCCGAAAACAGTGGCACCTTTGCCTGTTTCTGCGTTGTCTACAGCAGCTTTCAGGCGCTTTTTGAGGCCATGTCCTGCGAAAATGTTGTCACCAAGGACCATACATACGGTGTCGTTGCCGATGAATTCCTCGCCGATGATAAATGCCTGAGCAAGTCCGTCCGGGCTTGGCTGTACAGCATAGGTAAGGTTGACACCGAACTGATGGCCGTCACCGAGAAGCTCCTCAAATCTCGGGGTATCCTGCGGGGTGGAGATGATCAGGATATCACGGATGCCTGCGTTCATAAGAACAGACATAGGATAGTAGATCATCGGTTTGTCAAAGATCGGCAGAAGCTGTTTGGAGGTCACCATGGTAAGCGGGTAAAGACGTGTTCCGGAGCCTCCGGCTAAAATAATTCCTTTCATATGTTTTCTCCTTTGCGTGATGATGTGCAGCATAAGTCGTGCCTGCACATAACTTTGTTACTGTAACTGTATTATAAAAGGTGACGCAAGGTCACCTTCAAGAGCTTTTTTCATATTTTTTATTTTTGGCTATTTTTCACAAAGAAATACGCCGGCATCCTTGGTAATGCGGAATCCTTTGGCAGTTTTTCTGGCGGTGTAGGCCCGGAATTCCTTGTAACGGTCCAGGATATACTGATTCTGGTTGCCGTGGCAGGAGAGGACGTAGGAGATTAGCGGCTCCGCATCCTGGACCAGAAGGCAGTCTTCATAAGAAAGCCACTGAGCCTTTGGGAAAAAAGGCGCCAGGATACTCTGGCCGTTTTCACGTCCGAACCGTTCATAAAGCCGGTCTGCGGAAAGCACGATCCGTTCATCAAAATCCTGCACCAGCTGGCTGACCTCCTGCATATGAGCCTTTCCGTAAGCACTGCAGAGAAATCTTCCGCCGGGAGCGAGGACACGGCGGACTTCCTTCAGGACGGAGGGAATATCATCGCAGTAAAAAAGCACGTGATTGGCGATCACCAGATCAAAGCTTTCGTCCTTGCAGGGGATTTTTCGGCAGTCAAAGGCCCGGAACGCAAACCGGGTATCCGAGGAACCGATGGCTCGTCTGGCATCGCGGAGCATACCGCTGGAAATATCGGAAAGTGTGATGGAGATATCCTCCGGCAGAAGGGAAAGGTTGTCGGTCCATAACGTTCCGTCCCCGCAGCCCAGCTCCAGAATACGAAGACCAGGTGAAATCTGGCACTGCTCAAAGATCCAGGGAAACCATCCCTGTTTGTTCTGGGAGTACAGGCTGTGGAGGTTGATCCTGGAGGAAATGTTGGTGGCATTCTGATACTGATTCTTGAGGCTTTTTTCCATGCCGGTTAAGTGGATCAGGTTCAGCATCTGGCTCCAGTCAATGGTGTGCTGTTCCTTTATCATCTGTGCGGTATCCTGGATCGCTTTTTCCACCAGCTGCATCTGTTCGATCCGGTCACGGACCAGACGAAGCTGGATATTCAGAGAATTCAGCATGAAATGATAATCGGAATCACCGATGGTCATTTCCCGGATGTCATCCAGGGAAAAGCCCAGGTATTTCAGAAGGAGGATCTGCTGAAGCCTTGCAAAATCCTCGTCTGTATAAAAACGTGCGCCGGATTCGGTGACGAGAGAGGGTTTCAGGATATCCTGTTTATCATAATAGCGGACAGTACGCAGAGTTACGTGTGCCATGCGTGCAAATTCGCCGGAAGAATAGTAGCCGTCTTTTTTCATAAAAAATAGAATCCTTTCTGAGGAAATAACAAACATCCTGTCATAGAGGTCATAAAAGAATTATAATTCAGATCCGGAAGCCGTACAAGAGTAAAACGTATAAGAGTAAACCGTACAGGAGAAAAACAGCATTGACAAAATTCTGCTGGTTTGTTAGTATATCGTTTCGAAAAAAAGGGAACCCCGGAATCATATTTCCGGGATAAGCGTTCGATATAAAAAGGAGTAATTTTTATGCGAAACCGTACTCTGGATATGGTAAAGGCAATCTGTGCTTATGCAGTTGTGCTTCTTCACGTCCATTTTCCGGGAAATGCCGGAATCATAGCCAATGTACTTGCCAGATTTGCAGTACCTGTGTTTTTTATGGTATCCGGATATTTTTGTTTCCGTGGCGATGATACGGAATTTATAAGAACCGGAAAAAAGATCCGGCATGTTCTGAAGCTGATGCTTGTGGCATTTCCGGTCTGCTGTCTGTGGGAGCTGATCCAGAACCACATCGACGGAGCAAGCCAGAAGGAATGGCTGGAAGCCCTGGTTTCGGGGGAACATATCCGCCAGTTTCTTCTATATAATAACAGCTCTCAGGTGAAATGGCATCTGTGGTTTCTCCCGGCACTGCTCTATTGTTATCTTCTTTTTGCCCTGGCAGCAAGATTCCGGATTTGTAAGCAGGTATATGTTCTGATACCGGTGCTTCTTCTGATCCATTTCGGAATGGAGGAATTTTCGACCTTCCTGTTCCCGGAAAAGTATTTCCGTGTTATGCAGTTTCGAAACTATCTGTTTACCGGATTTCCGTTTTTTATGTTGGGACATCTGATACACAGACATCAGGAAAAGCTGGAAGCCTGGTTTGCCGGAAAAAAAGTGCTTCTTTTGTATGGCATGGCAGCTGGCGGCGGGATCGCAAGTCTGCTGGAATACCGGTATTTTGGCAAACTGGAATTGTTTCTGGGGTCAGTATTTATGGCTGTTGGTCTTTTTCTCATTGCGATCATGGGAAAGAATCGGAAAGTGCCCGAGCTTCCGGCAGCCATCGGTCAGAAATATGCGTTTTTTATTTATCTGTTCCATCTCTGCGTGGCTGATATCCTGAAGGATGTGGCTGTGGCAGCTGGAATTGAGAAAAATCTTTTATATCTGTGGATGAGACCGGTGATGGTCTGTGTTCTTGTGACTGCTGTGGCGGTAATGTATGGATATGGAATGAAGATCTGCCGGAAATAGAAGAGTTTATGGTATTTTCATATTTATGCGCTGTGATTTTGTACCAAAATATGCTAAAATATCCTTTATTGATAAGTCACAGCACCCACCCGGAGGATGCGGGGAAAGCGACTGGAATATCCCGCTTCAGGGTAAAAAATACTGAGACATGAAAGAAAAAGGAGATTTTTATGGATTTACAAAACAGAGCGGAGGCCGGCAGTGACGGACACGATGAGAGTGTACTGAATCCGGAGATGCCCAACGAAACTGATCTGACGAAGAAGGAACGCCGCCGGATCGAAAGAGAGAAACTGAAGGGAATGGGAACAGGTAAGAAGATTCAGTATATCTGGATGTATTATAAGATACATATGCTGTGCGTGCTTCTTGCCATTGGCGGAGTCTGTCTGGGAGTGAATATTTATCGTCACGCACAGATGAAGACGGTGCTTTCCATTGCGGTGGTGAATGCAGGGAATTATGACTCTGAGAAGGTGGAAGAGGATGTTTTGAAGACACTGGGAACAGAGGATAAATATGCAGAAGTCAGTGTGGCGCAGAATCTGATGACGGACGAGACAGGAGAGGATTTTGATTACTATGCCAGGATCGCATATGTGACGGAAATCCAGAGTGCTACCGTTGATGTCCTGATCATGCCGAAGGAACTCTATGAACATGAGAAAGATAGCGGAATGTATGCAAATCTCAGGGAAACGTTTGGAGATGAGGTGTTTGAGTCTCTGGGCGCTGTGGATGATCAGCATCTGGAGCTTGACGGCAGTAGTAGTGTTGCTCAGGAATTTGGCCTGAGATATGATCCGGTGTGCATCTGCCTTCCGGGTAATGTGAAGAATAAGGATAATGCGTTGAAATGGATCCAGTCTGTTCTGAAATGATGGATCCATATGCTTAGCTGAGTACAGAGATAAATAAGGCCTCCGGTTCGTAACACAGGAACCGGAGGCCTTATTATATATGAATATTACAGTGTATCGTTACGTTTGATGTAGCCAGGCTCATCCGCAGGACGGATGATCTCCTTGGCATGCGTGATCTTGGCATGCTTGTCTACGACCAGATTTTCGATATGGACATTCTCACCGATGGTGCAGTCTGCAAGAACTACACAGTTCTTGATAACAGCGCCCTTTTTGATGGTACAGCCACGTCCGACAATGGAATTCTCTACAGTTCCCTCGATCATGGAGCCGTTGGAGATAACGGAGTTGGAAACATTGGCTGTGTCAAAATAATGGGTCGGACAGGAGTTGTTGGTGCGTGTATAGATCGGCCAGTTATCATGGAAAAGATCGGTTGCAGTTTTGTAGTCGATCAGATCCATATTTGCATCGTGATAGCTCTTGAAATCAGTGATCGATGCAAAATATCCGCGATGAGATATACCACGCACATCCAGCTCACCGTCTCTGCAGCCGGCATTGATCACGTCTGCAAGGGTATAAAGAGAGGAAATCTCTTTTGCCTTATGGATGAGGCTGATGAAAAGCTCCTTGCTCATTACGTAGGTATCCATGAAAATGTTGCGGTTCTTTGCATTGCCGTGGTTGTGCTCAATGGAGAGAACACCCTTCTGACGGTTCAGGTTCAGGATGTGGCAGTTCAGATAGTTCTCCTTGGCATTATCAACGGAATGATAAAGCATGGTCACATCTGCACCGGATTCGATATGGGCATCGATCAGCTTGGAATAGTCGGTGGTGTAGATCATGTAATTCGGAGCGATAACAACATACGGATAATGAACTGCTTCGATGCACTCCAGATTGGAGTAGTAGTTGTCGATATCGGTGTTATAGATATCGTTGACTCCGGAATGCTCTGAAAAGAGGAGTTGGAGATTACCGCTCTTGGAGTTGATGTTGTAGTGACGTCCGGTTCCGAGATGTTCTACAAGAGAACGGGGTTTGTTCTTTACATAGACCTGAATGTACTCAATTCCGCTGTTGGTCATATTTGAGATCGGGAAGTCGATGACACGATATCTTCCGAGAAATGAAAAGGCGCCGATCGCACGGTAGTCCTGAAGCCCCTCCACATGGATATTTCTTTCTGAGGAATTCACGATTCCAAATGCTTTAAACATATTACTCAGCCCCCTTTACACGTTTTGATACAAGTTCGATGTGCTCACTGTCCTTGGAACCGACACGAGCATTGGCACCGATTACGACTCCGTCTGCAACGAGAGCACGCTGGACAACGGCACCTGTTTCAACAACAACACCCGGCATCAGGACACTGTCGATGATCTTGGCACCAGGACCGACCTTGACGCCTGTGAAAAGTACGGAGTTGGTGATTTCACCTTCTACAACACAGCCCTGAGTAATGAAAGCAGTGTTGATCACAGCGGTATCACAGATATACTGTGGAAGAGAGGTAGCATCCTCAGTGTAGATTTTCCAGGTAGGATCGTTAAGATCCAGTTCACTGTTAGGACTGAGAAGATCCATGTTCGCTTCCCAGAGGGAATCGATGGTTCCTACATCCTTCCAGTAGCCTTTGAACTTGTAGGCGTAGAGCGCCTTGTCCTGTGCAAGGAGTGTAGGGATGATGTCTTTACCGAAATCGTGATTGGAATCCGGATTTTTGATATCTGCCAGCAGGAGCTTGCGCAGAAGCTTCCAGTTGAATATGTAGATACCCATGGAGGCAAGATTGCTCTTCGGGTGTTCCGGTTTCTCTTCAAATTCCACGATGCGGTTATCTTCACCGGTGTTCATGATACCGAAACGGCTGGCTTCCTTCATGGGAACCTCGATAACTGCAATAGTCGCATCTGCCTTATGCTGGATATGGTCATCAAGCATCTTTGCATAATTCATCTTATAGATGTGGTCACCGGAAAGGATCAGAAGGTATTCCGGGTTCTGTGAGTCGATGAAATCAATATTCTGAGAGATCGCATCAGCTGTTCCACGGTATACATCCAGACCGGCATCAGCCTTCTCACGTGGAGGAAGTACATAAACTCCGCTGTCCTTGGCATCAAGGCCCCAGCGGCCACCGGCTGCTACATAGCTGTTCAGTAAAACTGATTCATACTGTGTCAGTACACCTACGACATCAATGCCGCTGTTGGCACAGTTACTGAGCGGAAAATCCACGATACGGTATTTACCGCCATAACCAACGGCTGGCTTGGCAACTTTATTCGTCAACTCGTGAAGACGACTTCCTCTTCCACCGGCCAGGATCATTGCTAACATACTGTTTTGTTTCATGGCGAATCCTCACTTTCATTTCTTGTTTACTGCCAGGTGTCTTTAACCATAAAAACAATAAACTTTGTTAATATTATACACCTTTCGAAAAAGAAAATCCAGTTTTTTGTGCAAAAAAACGTTATTTTTATATTGGGAAATTAGACGGATTTGGGAAAATTGATGGATGATCTGTCGAAAAAAAGAAACGTTTAAGAAGGTTCCGGGATGCTGAAAAAACAGTAACACTGAAAATAGCCGGATTTCGGATACATCGGCGAAGATTCTTGCGGAAAATGTGAAAGTAGTGTATTCTGTAAAAAAAGTCCGGAATACAGCGGAGAAAGGATATCGATATCAGACAGGGAGAAGACAGGATGAAAGAAGAAAGAATTTCCAACTATGTAAAACTATGTGAAGAGTGGGCACAACGCTTTTTGAAGATGGATCAGGCAGATCTGCATAAACGGGTGCCGGAACTGAAGGAAGAAAACGGGTTTCTCACGATCATTCATTTCGGAAGAAGATATGGGGTGAGTCTGGAAGACGGCAGTATCCGGAGCCTGGATGGACAGAGAGAACCGGATACTACGGAGATGCTGAATATTTATACGCTTTTGGGGTATGCGAAAGAGGGGGCTTTTATTATGGATAAGTGGGTACCTTTTGCAGATCTCAGGAATGCAAGACCATTTGCGCCGGCGTATCAGATCGGAGAGACGGATGTGTTCAGTGCTACATTTTCCGGCCATGAAAAGGAATTGAGGGAGGCGTTTCAGAAGCTTGACGGCAGGGAACTGCCCCAGGGTGATGTGGGATATGAGATCAGGGCCTTTGACTGTATGCCTATGAGATTCTTTTTCTGGGAACGGGACGAGGAGTTTGAAGCACAGGGAAATATCCTGTTTGATTACAGTGCCACAGATTTCAATCATGTGGAGAGTGCGGTATCCATAGCAGATTCCGGGATCAAAAGGCTTGCGGAGCTTGCCGGGGTTCCGCTCAGGGGGAAATCTTTTCAGATGCGCTGATAACCGAAATATAATAAAACCAATATGAAAAATAAATAATACGAAAGATAATTGCAGTTATCAGAAAAATCGTATATAATGAAGGAATATTTAAGGATTTTGAGACAGTAACTGTCACGAAGGATCTATGAGAAATTTACGAATCAGGAGGTGATGCTCGTGGGGAAAAATGCATCGGGAATGTATGTCATAGATGAGGATTATAAGATTATCAGCTATAACCTGGCAGCACGTGAGATCTATCCGCAGCTGAAGAGGGGCGAGAAATGCTATCACTGTCTGAGAAACAGAGAAACTCCCTGTGAGATCTGTCCGGTCGTTAACGGGATCAAAGGTCCGAAGAATTATCTGGAACCGGGACGGAATATCCTGCGTTCGGTTGATGCTGTGGAGATTCCGCTGGAATCCGGCGGGACAGGACATGCCCTTGTTTTTTCGGATACAGAGACGAATGATGAGATCAGCAGCGGAATGATGGAGAATCCGATTCTTATGGGGATCATTAATGTTCTCGGAAAAAATTTTATCAATATCTACTCTGTTGACAGAGAGACTCATAAGGTCCAGGTATGCCGCTTCCAGGGGCAGAGTGGAGCTTATGGGGAGGAGGGACTTCGCAGGGATGAATCCTATGAGAAGATCATGGATATTTATATTGAGAGCAGTGTTGCGGCAGAGGACAGGATCCGGATGCATCAGATGATGGATTTTGAGAAGATATGCCAACGTCTTACAAGGATTCCCCAGTTGATGGTACATTATCGTGTACGCCGAAGCAACGGGAGGATTGAATATTTCTATGTGAAATGTGCCAGGGTAGGAACGGCTGAGGATTTTCAGACCGTGGTGTTTGCTTTTGCCAATGAGGATATGGATGTACGGTACAGTGAGATGGAGGCCATACTGGAACCAGGAGGAACAGCATCCGGAAGAAAACTTCTTATTGTAGTGAATGACGAGACGGATCGGAAAGCGCTTACAGAACATCTGGAGGGCAGTTTTGAGGTTATCTCTGCGATGAATGAAGCAGAGGGGATGAAGCGTCTGTCTGAGAATTACAAAACCCTTTCTGCAATTCTTCTTGATATGAGTGTGCCGGTATGTGATGAATTTCAGTTTCTGGAGCTGATCCGTGATGATGTGATGCTGACCTCTGTGCCTGTGATCATCATAACCGGAAGTAACCGGTTGGAGGATGAGGTGCGATGTCTGGAACTGGGAGCAGTGGATTTTGTACGGAAACCGTATAATGTCCGTATATTAAAAAGTAAGATCAACAATGTGATCAAGCTGAGAGAGTCCGTGATGGTACTCTCAGCTCTGGAATATGATGATCTTACAGGGCTTTATATCAGACAGGCCTTTTTCCATCATGCAAAGACGCTGATGCGCTTTAATACGAATCAGGATTTTCATGTGGTGGTGGCAGATATAAAGAACTTTAAATGGATCAACGGAACCTATGGAGAGAAGACCGGTGATCAGGTTCTTACCTATCTGGGAGATACGTATAGAAATCAGGTTCGCTACGGGACGGTGGGCAGATATGGAGGAGACCAGTTTGTAGCCATCATATATGGAAAGAAAGAGATCCGTATGACAGATATGGAGAAATTTATCCACAGGGTCGAGAGTGGAGCACCGATTCCTAATCTGGTGGTCAACTATGGGGTCTATGAGAATGTGGATAAGACACTGCCTTTTACCCTGATCTGTGACAGGGATTTTCTGGCCATGAAGAGTATCCGGGATGACTATGAGCACCAGATCGCTTTTTATGATGATGAGATGAGAAAGAGGCATATCCGTAACGGACAGATGGAGAATGCTTTCGTGGAGGCTATACGCAATGAAGAATTCGTAGTCTACCTGCAGCCGAAATACAGTGTGGAGACAGAAGAAATCGTTGGGGCGGAGGCACTGGTGCGCTGGAAGAGAGCGGAAGGAACTATGGTTTCGCCGGGAGAATTTATCCCTCTTTTTGAGAAGGATGGTCTGATCGTACGCCTTGATGAATATGTTTTCCGAAAGGTATGCAGCATCCAGGGGGAACGTATAAGATCAGGGAAAAAGATACTTCCGATTTCGGTGAATCTGTCACGTGCCAGTATCCATTACGATAATATGATCTGTCGTTATGTGAAGATCGTGGAAGAAAATGGCATTCCGTTTTCTTCTGTTCCCATTGAATTGACAGAAACTGCTGCGTTGTATAATGATCGGATCAGTAAGCTCATAGAGAAGATGGTGGATGCAGGATTCGAGCTGCATATGGATGATTTTGGCTCCGGCTATTCATCTATGACAAGCCTGAACCAGTTGCCATTCGATACTCTGAAGCTGGATAAAAGTCTGATCGATTACATAGAGAATTTTCGTGGGCAGCAGGTGATCCGTCATACCATTTCGCTGGCACACAGCCTTGGAATGAAGGTTCTTGCCGAGGGCGTGGAGAAAGCAAAACAGGTGGAGATCCTGCGAAGCCTGAGCTGCGATGAGATCCAGGGCTTTTATTATGCACGGCCTTTGCCGTGGGAAAACTTTGAAACAAAGGTTATAAGAGCAAAAGAGGCGTGTAAAAAATGAGAGATCATTTTTACACGCCCTTTTTACAGCTAATGCTTCCGGACCTGTTTTTCAATAAGATAAAGTGCAAAATACAGCAGCATGGCAATGATGCAGAGGATCACAATGGACATCAGGACCCATGTAAGTCTGAATGTCTGGCTTCCGTAAATGATCAGGTATCCCAGGCCTTTTCGGGCACCGATAAATTCTCCGATGATCACGCCTACCAGGCAAAGCCCGATGTTGACCTTCATCACACTCAGGATAAGAGGAACGGAGGAGGGCAGGACGATCTTCAGAAGCTTTTCCTTTTTGTGTCCCCCCAGAGTTTCGATCAGCTTCAGCTTTTCCGGATCTGCCTGGCAGAAACCGGAGTACAGATTGATAACGGAGCCGAAGATGGCTACAGACATGCCGGCGACTACAATGGTACGTTCGTTGGCACCAAGCCATACGATCAGAAGAGGGGCCAGAGCAGATTTCGGGAGACTGTTCAGTACCACCAGACATGGCTCCAGGATCCGTGCGATCCGTCGGGAGCACCAGAGAAGTACTGCGGTTCCTACACCCAGGATCACAACAAAAAAGAAACTGACAAGAGTTTCTGCCAGTGTCACGGCAATATGTGCAAACAGGGACTGATCCCTGCACATGGAAAGAAAGGTCTTTGCGATCAGGGAAGGACTGCTGAAGATAAAGGAATCGATCCATCCAAGATCAGAGGATATTTCCCAAAGTCCCATAAACAGAACAAAAAGAAGTGTCCGTGCAGCCAGGATAATGTGTTTTTCTTTTTTCTGCCGTGCAAGATATTGTTTCTGCTGTCTGGAAATTTCAGGCATTTTCATTGAGCTCCTTCCATATGATGTTAAAATATTTCTTAAAATCCGGAGCATTTCTGGAGGAGAGGGGAGTGCGGTCGCTGATATCCAGATCGATATCAATGATCTTTCGTACAGTGGCAGGACGTGCAGAAAGGATCAGTACCCGGTCGGCCATACTGATGGCTTCGGAGATGTCATGAGTGACCAGGATCGCAGGCTTGCCGGAGCTTTTGAGGATTTTTCCGATATCATCACTGACATTTAAGCGTGTCTGGTAATCCAGAGCGGAAAATGGTTCGTCCAGAAGAAGGAGCTCCGGTTCCAGCACCAGGGTCCGGATCAGAGCGGCACGTTGGCGCATACCGCCGGAAAGCTGGGAAGGGCGGGCATCACGGAAACGGTCCAGACCGTAGGTCTGAAGAAGGGCTTCTGCATGTGCCAGCTTTTCAGGTGTGAGTTCTTTCCGGATCTCCAGGCCGAGAAGGATGTTTTTGTAGATGCTCCGCCATTCCAGAAGATGATCCTTCTGGAGCATATATCCTACAGCGGCACTGCCGGAGGATACCGGCCGGCCTCCCAGAGTAATGGAACCGTGCTCCGGAGTGAGCAGGCCGGCAATGAGATTCAGAAGAGTGGATTTTCCGCATCCGGAAGGTCCTACAATGGACAGGAATTCACCGGGCATCAGATCAAAGGATATATGAGAAAGGGCGGGTGTCTCACCGGACAATGTGTGATAGGAGAGACACACGTCCCGCACTTTCAGGACAGGATTCATGGATATTGCCTCCTTTTCGTAGATAATGGTATAATATTATCATATGTCTGAAACAGGAGAAGGCCAATGGCAGAGATGTATACTTTGCTGTCTGCCTGAAAACAGTCATAGAGAAAGGAATTACAAACATTGAACAAGAGAAACTACCAGAAAGAACTGGATAAACTGATTGAAAGAAACCAGAAGGAAGGGAAAACCCCCAGACTTTTTCTGCATGCCTGCTGTGCGCCATGCAGTAGCTATGTGATGGAATACCTGTCGCAGTATTTTGAGATTACGATATTTTTTTATAATCCCAATATCGCACCGGTGGAGGAATATTCACACCGCGTGGCTGAGATCCGCCGCCTGATCAGGGAGATGGAGTTTGTACATCCGGTAACGCTGGTGGAGGGCCGGTATGACCCGAAGGAATTTTATGAGATGGCAAAAGGCCTGGAAGATGTTCCGGAAGGAGGAG
>OGCM01001241.1_pt1 | contig 32459 bp, 17 predicted proteins | sample 1570151 | NCBI WGS metagenome assembly OGCM01 (sample SAMEA4370582, study PRJEB24528) | human gut metagenome
ATGTTTAACGGGTGCAAAGGTACGGCTTTTCTTGAATAAAACAAATTATTCTCCAGTTATTTTTCAGAAAAAATATCGGATAATCTCTATTGTATTGAAAATGAGAGGAATATTGCCAGAACTTTTTTTTAGTACCTATTAATATACAAATGTTAATATTCTGCGCTTTTTCTTGTGTGGTCTAAAGAAAAGAATTACTTTTGCTCAAAATATTCAGCAATGTGCAATTAGTATAACCTATGACCGTATCAAAAACGAAAGCCAAGTTAGTAGACGTTGCCCGCCAGCTCTTTGCAAAGATGGGGGTGGAGAATACTACGATGAATGATATCGCTCTTGCTTCGAAAAAAGGTAGAAGAACACTCTATACCTATTTTAAAAGTAAAGATGAAATTTATCTGGCTGTTGTAGAATCGGAACTGGATATCTTGTCGGATATGATGAAACGGGTGGCCGAAAGAGATATGTCGCCGGACAAGAAAATGCTGGAGATGATTTATACCCGGCTGGATGCAGTTAAAGAGGTAGTTTACCGAAATGGAACTTTGCGGGCCTATTTCTTCCGTGATATATGGCGGGTGGAAAAGGTTCGTAAGAAGTTTGATGCGAAAGAAATACAACTTTTCAAAGCAGTATTATTGGAGGGGCAGGCTAAGGGTGTCTTCCACATTGACGATGTAGAAATGACAGCCGATTTGATACATTATTGCGTAAAGGGGATTGAGGTACCTTACATCCGCGGTCATATAGGGGCTCATCTGGACGAAGAAACTAGAAATAAATATGTGTCCAACATTGTGTTTGGCGCACTGCATAGAACAGAAATTTAATTAAATAACTTTTAGTATGGGATTATTAGACGGAAAAACAGCCATTGTAACTGGTGCCGCTCGTGGTATTGGCAAGGCTATCGCTCTGAAGTTTGCTGCCGAAGGTGCAAACATTGCATTTACTGACCTTGTCATTGATGAAAATGCAGAAAATACAGCTAAAGAACTTGAAGCAATGGGAGTAAAAGCCAAAGGCTATGCTTCGAATGCAGCCAACTTTGAAGATACTGCAAAGGTCGTAGAAGAAATCCATAAGGACTTCGGACGTATCGATATTCTGGTGAACAATGCCGGTATTACCCGTGACGGTCTGATGATGCGCATGAGTGAACAGCAATGGGATATGGTAATCAACGTGAACCTGAAGTCTGCGTTTAACTTCATCCACGCTTGTACACCTGTTATGATGCGTCAGAAAGCTGGTAGCATTATCAACATGGCATCTGTAGTGGGTGTTCACGGTAATGCAGGACAGGCTAACTATGCTGCTTCCAAAGCTGGTATGATTGCATTGGCTAAGTCTATTGCGCAAGAACTGGGTTCTCGTGGTATCCGTGCCAACGCTATTGCTCCGGGATTCATCCTGACAGATATGACTGCGGCTCTTTCTGACGAAGTAAGAGCTGAATGGGCAAAGAAGATTCCTTTGCGTCGTGGTGGTACTCCTGAAGATGTGGCAAACATCGCTACCTTCCTGGCATCAGATATGTCTTCTTACGTATCGGGGCAGGTGATTCAGGTAGATGGTGGTATGAACATGTAATCGAACAGCATGACTGTTGTATACGAAGACAACCATATAATTGTAGTCAACAAGACCGCTTCCGAGATTGTCCAGGCAGACAAGACGGGAGATACACCGCTTTCGGAGACTGTAAAACAGTATTTGAAAGAGAAGTATCAGAAACCCGGAAATGTTTTCCTCGGTGTGACACACCGGTTGGACCGCCCTGTAAGCGGTCTTGTTATTTTTGCCAGAACGAGTAAGGCACTCACCCGACTGAACGAGATGTTCCGTTCCGGTGAGGTGAAGAAAACCTACTGGGCAGTGGTGAAGAATGCCCCCAAGGAGCCGGAAAATGAATTAGTGCATTATTTGGTACGTAACGAGAAGCAGAACAAGAGTTTTGCTTATGACAAAGAAGTGCCGAACAGTAAGAAAGCAATTTTAGATTACCGGCTGATCGGACATTCGGAGAATTATTATCTGCTTGAAGTAGATTTGAAAACCGGACGTCATCACCAGATTCGTTGCCAATTGGCAAAGATGGGATGTCCCATTAAAGGTGACCTTAAATATGGCGCTCCACGTTCCAATCCAGATGGCAGTATTTGTCTGCATGCACGGAAGGTACGATTCATCCATCCAGTGTCTAAAGAGCTGATAGAGCTTGTGGCCCCTCTTCCCGAAGGAAATTTATGGAAAGGATTTGAACTGCTTTAGCCAGTACAAGTCCTTTTTCTTTTGCCAAAAGAGTAAATATCCCTGCCATCCCTATGGTAAACTCTGGCGACAGCCTGATAGTTTCGGAATAGATTCTATATTTGCATCATAAAAACTTTTATTTAATTAAATTATACCATGAAGCAAATTCTATATCTGTTACTGGGATGCCTCATTCCTTTCCAGTTTCTAACGGCAAAAATGTATTCTTCACCGGAAAGAACTCCGGTTGATTATGTAAATCCATATATCGGAAATATCAGTCATTTGCTGGTACCCACTTATCCGACGGTTCATTTGCCTAACAGTATGTTGCGTGTATATCCCGAACGGGAGAATTTTACCGGAAATACAATTAACGGACTACCGCTGATAGTGACCAGTCACCGGGGAAGTTCGGCTTTCAATCTGAGCCCTTATCAGGGAGAATTACAAAAGGCAGGCAGCATTATACAATATGGATACGACAATGAAGTTATCAAGCCTTATTATTATAGTGTTGATCTGGATGATGACGGGATGTATGTTCAGTATGCTTCCTCCCACCAGTCCGGTATTTATCAGATAGACTTTTCGCAGACAGACAAGCCTGCTTATCTGATCTTTAACACTCGCGACGGAGAATTAAAAACAGACGGAAAGTCAATCAGCGGTTATCAGAAACTGGGTAACCATACACAAGTTTATATTTATCTGGAAACAGATCAGCAGCCTTTGAAGATCGGTACTCATCAGGGGGCAGTTATTCGCACTACAGATAAGTCTACGCAAGGACATAATGCTTATTATATACTGGAATATCCGAAGGGAACAGCCTCTGTACTGCTTCGCTATGGTGTATCATTTATTTCTTCCGAACAGGCAAAACAAAATTTGCGCCGTGAAATCAAGAACTACAACTTGCAGGCTGTAGCCGATAAGGGACGTTCGGTATGGAATGAGACATTGGGAAAGATTTTTGTAAAGGGAGGTACGGAAAACGAGAAAACAGTATTTTATACTTCTCTTTATCGTACGTATGAACGCATGATTTGTATTTCTGAGGATGGCAGATATTTTAGTGCTTATGACGGGCAGGTACATGATGACGAAGGCATTCCTTTCTATGTAGACGACTGGATTTGGGATACTTATCGTGCCACTCATCCGTTGCGTCTCATCATTGAAACGGAAATGGAGAGCAATATGGTAAATTCATTGATTCGCATGGCGTATCAGATGCAACCCAACTGGATGCCTACTTTCCCGGAAATCAATGGTGACAGCCGTCGTATGAACTGCAATCATGGTGTGGCGACGGTGCTTGATGCGTATAATAAGGGAATGCGCTCATTTGATCTGGCAAAAGCCTATCAAGTCTGTAAAGCTGCCATTACTGAAAAAACACTGGCTCCCTGGTCGTCCAAACCTGCCGGAGTATTGGATCAGTTCTATAAAGACCATGGATACTTTCCCGCACTTGCCGTAGGTGAGCAAGAAACAGTGCCCGAAGTGCATTCGTGGGAAAGACGACAGCCGGCAGCGGTTACTCTGGGAACAGTGTATGACGAGTGGTGTCTGGGAAATATCGCCCAAGCTTTGGGAGATAAAAAAGAGGCAGACTATTTCTTGAAGCGAAGCCTGAACTATCACAAGATATTTAATAAAGAAACCTGTTTCTTCCATCCGAAAGATTCGTTTGGAAACTTTATCCAGCCATTTGATTATCGCTATTCCAGCGGAGTAGGCGGACGCGATGCGTATGATGAAAATAATGGTTGGGTGTATCGGTGGGATCTTCCTCACAATGTAGCCGATCTGGTGAATATGATGGGTGGAAAGGAGCGTTTCGTAGAAGAACTGGAACGAATGTATAGTACTCCTTTAGGGAAAGGACGACCGGATTTTCATCATCAGTTTGGTGACCATACGGGTAATGTCGGTCAGTTCTCGATGGGAAATGAACCTGCCATGCACATTCCTTATCTTTATAATTATGCCGGACAACCTTGGCGTACTCAAAAGCGGGTGCGTAACTTGTTGACGCAATGGTTCCGCAATGATCTGATGGGTATTCCCGGGGATGAAGACGGAGGCGGATTGACTTCGTTCGTCGTCTTCTCGATGATGGGATTTTATCCGGTTACTCCCGGTCTGCCGATGTATGTGATTGGAAGCCCGGTATTTGAGAATCAGACTATTCGGTTGAGTAACGGAAAAACTTTTCAGATCGTGTGCCGGAATTATTCACCGGAAAATAAGTTTATTCAGTCGGCAAAGCTGAATGGAAAGGTATGGGATCAGTCATGGTTCAGCCACGAAGACCTCATGAAGGGTGGAGTATTGGAATTTGTGATGGGTAAACGTCCGAATAAAGCCTGGGCTGCCGGAGACGATGCCGTTCCGCCTTCCTTTGCGATGTAATTGGAAATTCTAACTAAATAAGAAAGATACAGATGAACACATTTAAACTATTAATGGCTGCTTCCTGTTTTTTGGCTATGACAACGAGCGGAGTGGCGAAACAGGACTATTCAAAGAGTGAGGGATTGCTACAGTATGTCGATCCCTATATCGGTTCCGGTTTTCACGGGCACGTATTTGTCGGTACGAGTGTCCCTTATGGTATGGTACAACTCGGACCTAACAATATTCATAAAGGCTGGGACTGGTGTTCGGGATATCATTATTCCGACAGCATCCTGATTGGTTTCTCACATACGCATTTAAGCGGTACGGGATGTACTGATCTGGGGGATATTCTGATTATGCCTCTCAATGAGATCCGTACTCCCAGAGGCAATCAGGACGATATACGTGATGGATATGCGTCGAAATATTCGCATGATAATGAGATAGCCCGTCCGGAATATTATTCCTTACTTCTGGACAGGTACAATATCAAGGCCGAACTGACAGCTACTGACCGGGTAGGCTTTCATCGTTATACCTATCCGGAAGGGAAACCGGCTTCCATACTGATTGACCTGCGCGAAGGCAACGGCTCCAATGCTTATGATAGCTATATCCGTAAAGTGGATGATTATACAGTGGAGGGCTATCGCTATGTCAGAGGATGGAGCCCGTCCCGAAAGGTATACTTTGTACTGAAGAGCGATCAGAAGATAGAGAAATTTACTGCTTATGATGATAATACACCCAAACCCTGGGACCAGCTGAAAGTTGAATCGGTGAAAAGTGTACTGACTTTCGGCCATGTGAAGGAAGTGAAGATTAAAGTGGCTATTTCCTCCGTCAGTTGTGAGAATGCAGCGATGAACCTGCAAGCTGAACTCTCTCACTGGGACTTCGACAAAGTTGTGAAGATGAGCAGCGAACGTTGGAACAAGCAACTGGAAAAGATGACCGTAGAATCAGATGACGAGGCTGCCAAACGTGTCTTTTATACCGCACACTATCACACGATGATCGCTCCGACGCTGTATTGTGATGTCAATGGTGAGTATCGGGGGATGAATGATATGATTTATACAGACCCGAAGAAGGCGAACTATACGACTCTCTCCCTGTGGGATACCTATCGTGCTCTGAATCCTCTGATGACTATCATCCAACCCGAGTTGGTAGACGATGTAGTCAATTCAATGCTTTCTATTTATAGGCAACAGGACAAACTTCCTATCTGGCCTTTGATGAGCGGTGAAACAAATTGTATGCCGGGGTATAGCTCTGTTCCGGTGATTGCAGATGCTTACCTGAAAGGATTTACCGGATTTAATGCGGAAGAAGCCTTGACAGCAATGAAAGCGACAGCCACTTATGAAAGGCAGAATGGAGTTCCTTATGTGCTGGCAAAAGGATACATTCCGGCAGATAAAGTTCACGAAGCCACTTCTATCGCTATGGAATATGCAGTAGATGACTGGGGGATTGCCGCTATGGCACAAAAGATGGGAAAGACGGCTGATTATGAAACATTCTCAAAACGTGCTCATTACTATAAGAACTATTTCGATTCTTCTATCCACTTCATTCGTCCGAAACTGGAGGATGGTTCCTGGCGTACTCCTTATGATCCGGCACGTTCTATTCATGGAGTCGGTGATTTTTGCGAGGGTAACGGATGGCAATATACTTTTTTTGCTCCGCAAGATCCTTATGGATTGATTAGCCTGTTCGGCGGTGACAAACCGTTTACTTCCAAGCTCGACAGTTTCTTTACGAACAATGACAGTATGGGTGAAGGCGCTTCCAGCGACATTACCGGTCTTATCGGACAATATGCACACGGCAATGAGCCGAGTCATCACATTGCCTATCTCTACACCTATGCCGGTGAGCAGTGGAAAACGGCTGAAAAAGTTCGTTTCATCATGAATGACTTCTATACAGACCGGCCGGATGGCATTATCGGTAATGAAGATTGTGGACAAATGTCTGCCTGGTATCTTCTTTCGGCTATGGGATTCTATCAGGTAAACCCGTCTGACGGTGTATTTGCTTTCGGAAGCCCGCGTTTTAAGAAGATAGAGGTGAAAGTGCGTGGAGGCAAAGTGTTTACAGTAGAGGCTCCCAATAATAGTGAAGAAAATATCTATATCCGGAAGGTTTACTTGAATGGCAAACCTTACCATAAAAGTTATATTACATACAATGATATAATCAACGGCAGTACCTTGAAGTTCGAGATGGGTAAAAAGCCGGATAAAAACTTTGGCAAAGCTTCTGCTAACCGGCCAATTGTTTTAAATAAATAGGAGGAAGAAGTTTTTTTAGGGTAAGTGTAAGTATTGGTTAGGATGATTAACGCCTTCAACTTATTAGCGAAAGCCTATATTTGAAGGCGTTTTTCTTATTTATAGGAGATACGGAACTAAAAAGAAGAAAGTCTGTTCTTAACTGAACAGACTCTCTTTTTGGTTGGGTATGGAGGTATTAGTATACCTCCAATTCATAGATTCTTGCAGCCTTCAGACTGTTGTTCTGTGTAGACTGTGTTACCAATAGTCTGACGTAACGTACTGAAGTCGGCTTAAATTGGCGAACTACCGTATTCTTCTTGTTATTACTCAGCTCATCAATTGTTTTCCATTCTTCGTCCGGACTGTTTTTACCTTGTAAGAAACAAGTATGGGTGATGAAGACACTGCCTTCGTTTCCGGCATTCACTAACTTCCATCCACGAATCGTCTGTTCTTTTCCGAAGTCAAAGTCAATGTAGTTGGGAGCCGTGTTTGTGTCGCACCATTTAGTCTTTACATCACCGTCTGTGGCATATTGGGCGGCTTCGTCTGCATTAGTCTCACCGGAACATTTAATCAGCTTGGCCTGTTTCAGCAGATTCGTTTTAGCCGTGGCTTCTTCTCCGTTACCAGCTTTCAGAGCTGTGCGGAACAATTCCGAAGCCGGAGATATGGCAGGATACTTTTCGTTGACCAGTGTTGCGGCAAATAATACGATAGAAGAGTTGTCCGGCAACGTGACTGTAGTAGCTCCTTTAGGAATATCCATACCAAATTTGAACATATATGTGAACTCGTAGGCTTCGTCTTTATCGGCAGAATGGCGATGGGTACCGACATAAGCAATCTCAGCATCTTTCAGGAAACCTTCCGTATGTCCCAGATGTTCCCACTGGCCGATGAATCCGGTGTATGAAGGTACGGTGACTTCCTGCGAGTTGTTACCGATACGGAAAGTCGCAGTAGCATCTTCGCCGGCAGAAGCTGCCAGGAAATAGATACGGTTGTATGAATGTCCGGTCGGTAATTGAAGCACATTGCCTTTACAAGTCAGTCCATTCGCTATTTCTTTCTCTCCCAGGCGGAAAGAAATGCCATCAGCTTCCAGAATGGAGTCGGGGAGAAGTTCTGCTGCGTAACTGTTGCCCGACTCGAAGTTTCCTTCGTGGCGGAAAGCATTCCAACTGAAGCATTTGCGGTCATAATCCAGCGGCAGACAGGCATATTGCGGAGTCTGGACAGTTGCTTTCTTCTTCAGTTTCACTTTAAATGTCTGTATGCTGTAGGGTTCGATAGATACATTCAACTGATTTTTGTTGAAATCTGCGCTTCCTATTTCTTTTTCCGTACCGTCTGCAAGCACTGCCTGCTCTATTTCACCGGCAAAGGTGATGGCTGCCTGCTGGGCAGTTGCGCCTCCGGTTTCATATACGCGTACTACATATTCATCCGATACTTCCGCTTTTTTCAGTGCTTTGATGACAACCCGGTCATTGCTTGAACGGACGAAAGCGAATTCCTTGCCTAGTGTTCCGGCATGTTTCGGACTGCTGAAAGCTTTGATCGGTTGATTCAGAATTTCCGCTTTAATGGCGGTGGCAGGTTTGTCCAGTGCTCCGTCATGTCCTGTGATACTATAGGTAAATGTATGGAAACCAAAATCCTGACGGTCCTGATAAGCATAATTACCTTTAGTTTCGGGAGTATGAAGCAGAGTCAGGCGGATGGTATTATGATCCGGTTTATCCCATCCATATTTACTGTCGTTCAGGATAGATACGCCGTAACTGTTATTTTTATCTGTCAGGTCTGCCCATTGCTGTGCGTACACTTCATAAGCGGTCTGTACATTATTTCCTCTTTCCACGGTGCCGATTCCCAGATCGTAGGTTGCCTTTTCATTTTCTATATTCAAAGGAAATTCCGCTTTCAGTAAGGTGTTTGTTGACTGCCAGTCTATTTCATTGTAGAAGTCTATGCGGTCGGCACGGCTGCCTTCGTAGAGGCGGATATATTGTTTGAAGAGTGATTTGCCATACTTCTTCTCGATACAAAGCGCTTTCCGGAGTGCTCCGTTTTCCACTAAAGTGACTTTAGCGTCATCTGTGATTGAGACAGGCTCACGATCAATCGTTTCTTTCAGAATTTCCCAGGCCGGCCATGAATACGACTTGTTTTCGGTGAAGAGTGCCAGACGAATTGCTTTTCCGTCTTTCACGAGTTCTTTGTTGTTACGTTTATCGGTCAGCGAGATGATGTCTCCGTTTTTATCCAGTGTAATCTTGTAAACAGAGTTTTCAATGGCAGAAGCAGGTGAGGGAGTTATTGTCTTTTCCGATCCCCCGTTGCGGACATCGTATACTGCATAACCGTTTGCCGGCAATGATGCTGCAACCAATATGTGAGCGCGTCCGTTTTCGTAGCCGATCAGTTGAGAGGCGACTTTCTTGCCCTGCGCATTGTATACAGTGAATCCTTTCGGAGCTTTGGGTTGTTCAAGGATGATCTCAGTCAGGTCGGATACGGGGAAAGCATTGGCGTTATAAAGAATGACAGGTGTTCCTTTCACACGTGTATCCATTTGTCCGGCAATAGCGTTGATGGAAGAAGTCAGCACTTGTGAGAATTGCTTCAGAGAGATCAGTTCATCGTTCCATGAGAATTCATAGGCACGGGGAATACTCGTTCCTGTCAGGTCATCATGGAATTGATGGAAGATGAAGCGTTTCCATGCTTCCGTCAGTGTATGTTGCGGGTAGCTGGCTGTACCCAACCATTCGGCAGCGACAGCCGCTCTTTCTGCTGCATCGCCCAGCTGTTCGTTTTGTCGGTTGTACAACTTCATGGCTGCCTGTGAAGTATAGCAACCTGTTCCGTGAACATCCATCAATAACTCTCCATCGAATACAGGCAATTCGGGGTGATTATTGAATGGCAGATAATCTTTATACAACTGATCGCTGGTGGCGCTGATCACTTTCACCGGTCCGTCGCCCTTGATGCCTTGTTCTACAGAACGTACCGAACCCAGTGTAGGTGAACCGCCGATATCTCCTGTTCCATAGTAGCGATAGACTGTATTCAGCGGAGTACGTTTGGCTAATCCTTCCAGATCTTTGTTCTTTGAGAGGTCTTCGTTGTTCCATCTGCGTCCGTAGTCGTACCCGTGGGCTAACATTACCTGTTTGCCATCGATACCCTTCCAGAGGCCGATAGTAAATGGATGTTTGCTTTTTCCATAAAAGGGATGATTGCGCCAGTCCAGTTTCTGTGAAGAAAAACCAATCAGTCCGCAGTGTGCGGCAATGGTAGGAAGTGTCCATCCGAATCCGAAGCAGTCCGGCAGGAAGATGTCCGTTCCTTCTTTTCCAAACTCTTGCCGGTAGTACGTCTGTCCGAGCATGATGTTGCGGATGGAGGCTTCGACGGAAGGAACCAATACATCGCTGGCTTCCCAGCTGCTTCCGGCAATGTGCCAGCGTCCTTCTTCGATGAATTTCTTCATCTCTTCGTACTGCTCGGGATAGTATTCTTTCATCCAGGCATATTTCACTCCCCCTTCAAAGTTGAAAATGTATTCCGGATATTTCTTTAGCAGAAATAAGTTCTGACTGATGGTATTCCATACATATTCGTTGATTGTTGTCTGGATGTCCCAGTTCCACTGGGTGTCGAGGTGGGCGTCCGACACCATATAGGCTTTCACCTTTTTCCCGGAGGCATCGTTTTGTGCATAGCCGCCTCCTGCCAAAACAAGGGCGAGGGCTACGGCAATTACTTTTTTGTTCATCATGGTTTATTTTAACAAGTTTAGTAGTTTACAAATTGGTTCTTATTCAATATGTTTACAAATGTAGTGATTCGGAAATGGATATCTGTTCTCTGTCGTGACAATATTTAAGCAAATGTATATTGGCAGGTCAGAGTACTGGCTGATCAATTAGAGTATGACGTAATTGTTTGTATATCACCGGATAACGTCTCAGTCTGTACAATTGAAGTACATATTGTGGCAGAGATGATAAAAGGAGCTGCAAGGAATGAACAATCCGTATTCATTTTGAATGGTAAATTCCTTGCGGCTCGTATCCAATCAAACAGAAAGAGTTTGTGAAATGTTAGGGCAGCGGATCTGCGGCGGCAGGTTTCTTCGGATTGTAAATGGCCGTACCTACTTTGGAGTCTGCGCAACCATAATACAGATACCATTTATCCTTGTAATAAACCATTCCTTCGATGAACACTGTTCCGTCTACATACTGGCCGCTCTTTTCGAAACTATCCATCGGGCGGAAGAACGGTTCGTCCAGACGGGTGATGAAACGGGTTGGGTCATTGGCATCAAAGAGAGCTTGCCCGGCAGCATATACATTAGCTGTATAGCGTTTGTCACCTCTGCTTGCACTGTTTTTACCATTATACAGAAGCACAATTCCTTTCGGAGTATAGATAGCCGGAGGACCGCATTCGGTCAGATGACTGTCGAAGTATCCGTCACGTGGAGAAAACAACTTTCTCAGGGAGCCGTCTGTATTTACATAAGGAGTCCAGTTGATTAAATCTTCGGAGGTAGCGGCAAACACATGTTCCTCTCCCCAGTACATGAAGTATTTTCCGTCGATTTTCTTGATTACCTGCTTCCCGTCGACAACTTCGGTCAGAATAGAGCCGGACTTACATCCTAAATTAAAGAACTTGCCGTCATAAGCTTTGGCAAAAGCAGGACCGTGTTTCGTCCAGTCTTTCAGATTGCGGGAAGTAGCGATTGCCAGGCGTGGAATGTGGCGGTTCCATTGAGTATACGTCATCACGTATAGTCCTTCTGCTGTGACGGCAATACGAGGGTCTTCGCATCCTCCCGGCCATTCCAGCTCTTTTTGGGTGTCGTTATCCGGATAAAATACCGGAGTCTTTTCCCGCTTGAAGTGAATACCATCACTGGAAGTGGCATATCCGAGACGCGAGGTACGGTGACCGATGCCGACACCGGATTTATCTTCTGCCCGATACAGTACAACAATCTTGCCGTTATAAAGAGTAGCTGCCGGATTGAAAGTGTCATTGGACTCCCATGCAACGTAATCTTGTGTCATCGGACAATAGAATTTCGTACTCTCTATAGGAGAAATCACCGGATTGGCCCCTTGCGGACGTTCAAAACCTCCGAATGCCCAATCGGGTAATACGTTCTTTTTGTCGTTGGAGGACTGTCCCAAAGCGGTACAGGTCATCATGGTTGTAGCAACTAGAAATAAAAAGGTTGATTTCATATTATATAAATTATTATTGGGGGAGTAATATATACTCTCTACATTTAAAATAAAAATAAATATTTGCTGTCATCTGTCACATAAACAAGGGTAAAAGGCTGAGTATGTGTAAGTTTTGAGGTGACGGCACGGTGTGATAGCAGTGTGACAGTATTTCTGCTGTCACTGTGGCGAGAAGAGTTGGTTTCCTCGCCTTGATACCAGAGTTTCATCGGTACGAAACTAAAGTTTCATCGGTGCGAAACCAAAGTTTCATCGGTGCGAAACCAAAGTTTCATGGGCGGGAAACTCTAGTTCCAACGGTGTGAAACTTTAGTTTCAAAGGCATGAAACTCCTTGTTTCATACAATGAAACGATTGGTTCCAATGCATGGAACCATCGGTTTCACCGTATGAAGCAGTTATCTTGCAAGTAAGGGGCGAGGTAGAAACTACTGAATACTGTTCAGTAAGTCTGCCTTTCCTTCATTGACCAGTTTGAGGATGAGTTCTCCGAACAGTGTGTTTTGCCATGCAAACCATGCACGGGTAAAGTTTTTCGGATCGTTTTTGTTGAATGATTCATGCATGAAGCCGGTGCCTGCATCGGTATCCATCAGCATCTTGATACAAGTCTTGATTTCTGCATCATTCTGGCTGGTAAACGCTTTCATCATAATGCTCATAGGCCAGATCATGTCGTATCCGATGTGCGGACCGCCGATACCTTCTCCGGCAGTGCCTTTGAAGAAATAAGGATTGTCTTCGCTCCACACAAACTTGCGGGTATTTTGGTAAATCGGATCGTTCACTTTCACGTCGCCCAGATAAGGTAAAGCGATGAGGCTCGGCACGTTGGCATCATCCATCAGCAGTTGGTTGCCGAATCCGTCTACCTCGAAAGCATAGATTTTACCATATTTCGGGTGGTTGTAGACAGCATATTTCTTCAATGCTTTTTCAACTTCATCCGCCAATGTGGTACATTCTTTGGCCAAAGCCGGTTTCTTGTTCACTGTGTTCAGTATTTCGGCTGCTTTGCGCAGAGAAGTTACGGCAAAGAAGTTGGAAGGAACGAGGAACTGGAAGGTTGTAGCGTCATCCGAAGGGCGGAAAGCGGAAGCGATCAGTCCGACAGGTTTCACCGGATTACCCCAGCCGTCGTTGGTCATGGTGTCGAGTGCGCGTTCGGTTTTGCGTTGGAATCTGTACGGACCTTTCGCATCGTCCTTGCGCTGTTGTTCCTTGAATGTTTTCAGTACGTTTGCAATAGCCTGCAGCCATTCGTCGGAGAAGACGCTGGCATCCCCCGTTGTTTTCCAGTAATGGTAAGCCAGACGGATCGGATAACACAGGGAGTCGATTTCCCATTTGCGTTCGTGAAGTTCCGGTTTCATGTCCGTCAGGTCACTCATCCATTCGCCTCCTTCGGAGTTCATATTGAAGGCGTTGGCGTATGGGTCGATATTGATACATTTGAATTGGCGGTTGATGACTCCTGCCAGCATTTTTTTCAGTTCGGGGTCTTTATTGGCAAGCTGCACATACGGCCATACCTGGGCACCGGAATCGCGAAGCCACATGGCGTGGATGTCTCCGGTGTATACGAAAGTATCCTCTTTTCCGTCAAAATGAACGGTCGTATCCAGTGTGTTCGGGAAACAGTTTTCGAACATCCAGGCCAGTTTCGCATTCGTCAGTAATTGCTTGATGCGGGCAATTTGTTGCTCCACTTCCTGCGATACGAACAGGCGTTTGGATACTTCGGGGCGGTTGGTCTGATAAGTGTTGACCCGCGTGTTGTCTTGTTTGGTGACAAGTTCGCAGTTTTCCATTGCTTGTATGCCGGCAGCGCCCGAAAGTGCCGCGCAAAGGCAAAGTGTTTTGGTTATATTCATGGTGATTGTTTTCTTTAATTCATGTAATGGTTAATAATCAAAGTTTCATTTCTCGATCTCGGCGAATAACTCGATCAGGCAGGCATTATCCAGCAGCCATTTGTAAGGTTCCTCGTTATGTCCCGACCAGTCTCTTCCCAGCAATCCGTTGGCATCCCGGTAATTTCTCCATGCATGGAGAGCATTCTCCGCCATCGCATTGACATAAGTCGGGTTGTGGTCAATCTTCTCCAGCGCCTTGAAGCCTCTGAACAAAATCACATTAAACCATGACATGTCTTTGTGTACCTTGACTGACGGATCTTTCTTATCGGCTTTCGAACGGAAAAAGGCATCGGTCCCTGCGGCTGTCTTCTGGGCATCGCGCAAGTATTGTTCGTCTCCTGTTTCCTCGTACAGCAATACGCCTGCCTGAATCATTTGTCCACTGTTGTAGGCATATTTATCTTTAGAGACGCTTCCTTTCAGGTTGATATTGTCCCAGTAAAGGAAATCGGTGGGATCACATAAGTTCTTTCTGGTCCATGCGTAAGTTTCCTTTGCTTTGTCCAGATACTTTTTGTCCTTTGTTAGGCGGTATAGCTTGACACCGAGTACTGTTGACGGAGCATTGGAACAGGTATGCTTCGCTTCTTTCTGCTGTTCACACCAGAAGATTCCTCCGCCGAGTTCGTCGCTCCATCCGCTGTAGATGTATTCGTACAGTGCGATGGCTTTTTTCAGATAGTCGGCTTTGTGGGTGAGACGATAATAATCACAATAATCCAGTGCAATCCAGATGTTGTCATCGTAGTAGCGTCCATGCTGGCCGTATTTGGCGGGGTATGACTGATAGCATGCCGGAAGGCGTTCCCCGTCCCAGTACTGTTCCAGTCCGGGCAGGATGCGCTTTTCCAGTATCTTCTTGTACTTTTTGTCTCCGGTGGCCTGGTACATGGCCACGCAACCGGACATCATTCCGGAATAGGGCCACAGGAAGGAGGCTTTCAGCGTTCCGTTCTGTTGGGCTCCACCCGCCAGATAAGTGATTTTCTGGTCGGGATTCACGGGATATGTTTCGGTAAGCAGTCCGTCCTCCGTCTGATATAAATTCAGGACATTGTCGAGAATGGAGTCGGCAATGGATATGAAGGGATGATTCTTAGCCGTTTTTCCGGAAGCGGAAACAAGGCACAAGAACATGCAGGCTACAAAACATATATTTCTCATATCAGTATCAGATTATAAAATGAAGTATTCGGGTTTATTTTTGCTGACGTTGGTCAAACTCCAGTTCCACTTTTACAGGGAAATGGTCGGATGGCGTACGTGCTTCATAAGCCTTAATGGTGATCTCTTCCGGACAATCTCTCACGTCCTCCTTTTTACTGTTTTCCCGTACACTCCGATAGGTATCGGTCAGTACACCGTATCTCTTGACGTGGAAAGAAGGGGAAACGAAGATATGGTCGATGCGGCTTTCGGTAAAACTGTTCGGATCGAAATCGTTGAAAGTACCGTTGGTCGCATATCGGTAGTCACATTTCTCATAAGAATCACAAAGTACTCCTTTGCTGACAAATGCATCGTATGACTGGTGAGTCTGGTCGACATTGAAGTCACCCGTCAGGATGACCGGCAGATTTTTGCCTCTTCCCAGCTCCTTCATCTTTTCCTGTACGAGGAAAGCGCTCTCCACACGGGCTTTCTTGCCGATATGGTCCATGTGGAGATTGAAGAACAGGAACTCAAAACCGGTATCTTTGCATTTGAAATGTCCCCAGCTGCAAATACGAGGCAATACGGCATCCCAGCCTTTGCTCGGGACATCCGGAGTTTCCGACAACCAGAAATCTCCTTTCTCTACGATATCGAATTTGTCAGTGCGGTAGAAGATAGCAGAGTGTTCACCTTTATCTTTACCGTCATCGCGTCCTACGCCGATATAATCATAACCGGGGAGGGCTTCTTTCATATCTTTCAATTGGTGAAGGAAACATTCCTGTGTGCCGAAAATATCGAAGTCATGGTATTGCACAATCTGGGCAATCACCGGATAACGCTGTCCCCAACCGTTTCCGCGGGCGGAGTCGGAACCATTGGCATTTCTCAGGTTGTAGGAGGCAACAGTAAGCGAAGTAGGCTGATAGCTCTGGCAGTTGCAGAAGACTATGGCCGCAAGGACGATAAATAAAAGGTTTCTTAGTTTCATGTTTTCTTTAGTTTGTTTGGATTAGATCATTCTTTAAAGCATCCAAAAATACGACATTTTATTCAAATGAGAGGGAATAGGGAATATCTTTTTCAGTCGTTCCCCGTTGTTTGTTCGGAGTCGGACTCATCTGGTACTGGATATTCGCACCCTTCAACAATTGGTCGTGTGTCAGATAATTGCGTGTGAATGTTTTGCCATTTACCTTCATATCCTTCACATAACGGTTGTCGGCGCTATTGTTGTTCGCTTTAATGGTGACGGTTTTCCCATTTTCCAGATGCAGTTTGGCTGACTTGAAAAGAGGAGTTCCCAGAATATATTGATCTGTTCCCGGACAAACGGTGTAGAATCCTAAAGCCGAGAAGACATACCAGGCAGAAGTCTGACCGTTGTCTTCGTCGCCGCAGTATCCGTCGGGACCTGCTGTATACAGCTTATCCATGATTTCGCGTACCCAGTATTGAGCTTTCCAGGGTTCTCCCGAATAGTTGTAAAGGTAAACCATGTGCTGGATGGGCTGATTGCCATGAGCGTATTGCCCCATGTTCATTACTTGCATTTCGCGCATTTCATGAATCATGCCACGGCTTTCCATGCCTAGTTTACCCGGAATGATAAAGACGGAATCCATCATAGTATTGAACTCTTTCTTGCCTCCCATCAGATTGATTAAGCCTTCCGGATCGTGGAATACGCAGAAACTCCAGTGCCAGCTGTTACCTTCGCAGAACTCACCGCTCCAGTCTACTGCATCAAATTTCGGGTTGAATACCCCCTTGTCGTCCTTACCTACCATCAGTTTGCGTTCCGGTTGGTAAACGTTCTTGTAGTTGAGGGCACGTTGCTTGAAGATATCGATTTCGCTTGCCGGTTTGCCCAGTTTCTTTCCTAATGTGTAGATAGTCCAGTCGTTGTAAGCATATTCCAGCGTGCGGGCAACATTCTGACCTACACCGATATTGTTGGGGACATACCCCAGTTGGTTGTATGCTTCGTAAGCTACACGTCCGGAGGCGGTGCCGCGAAGATGGGCGTTTGCATCGTGTTTCAATGCTTCCCAAAGCGTTTCGATGTCATATCCGCGGAGCCCTTTTATATAGGCATCGGCTACAACAGAAGCGGAGTTGTTGCCCACCATGCAGTCACGGTGTCCGGGACTTGCCCATTCCGGTAGGAAGCCGCTTTCTTTATAAGCATTGACCAGACCTTCCTGCATCTTCTGGTTCATAGACGGATACATCAGGTTCAGGAACGGGAACAGGCAACGGAAAGTATCCCAGAAACCGGTATCTGTGAACATATAGCCGGGCAGTACTTTGCCATTGTAAGGGCTGTAGTGCACTACTTGACCTTTGGCATCTATTTCATAGAAACTGCGTGGGAACAGCATGGAACGATACAAGCATGAATAGAAAGTACGCAGGTTGTCGATATTGTCATCTTCTACATCAACTTTGCTCATTTCACGGTTCCAGATATCTTTTCCTTTAGTGACTAACTGGTCGAAGCTGTTGTTGCCCAATTCTTTGAGATTCAGTTCCGCCTGTTCGTAGCTGATAAAGGAAGAAGCTACACGGGCATGAACGATTTCTCCTTTCTTCGTGGCGAATCCGATGATTGCTCCGGTATGATTGCCCTCAACTTCTGTTTCGTTCGGGAGGATGTTATTCTCTTTTACACCGGAAGTAAAGGTAAACGGCTTGTCGAACTTGATGACAAAATAATTCTTGAAGTTCTCCGGCACCCCGCCGCTATTCCTGGTGGAATAACCGATGATTTTGTTCTCTTCCGGAATCACCTTTACATACGAACCTTTATCGAATGCATCGAGAATGACATAAGCATTCTTGGTTTCCGGATACGTGAAACGGAACATAACGGCACGCTCCGTGGGTACAAGTTCCGTAGTAACGTCGTGGTCTGCGAGATACACCTTATAATAATAAGGTTTGGCAACTTCCGCTTTGTGCGAGAACCAACTGGCACGTTGGTCTTGGTCGAATACGAGTCCGCCGGTGATTGGCATGATGGCAAACTGACCATAATCGTTCATCCACGGACTAGGCTGGTGTGTTTGTTTGAAGCCACGGATTTTGTCGGCATTGTAAGTGTATGCCCAGCCGTCGCCCATTTTGCCGGTTTGCGGTGTCCAGAAGTTCATTCCCCACGGCAATGCCGTAGCCGGATATGTATTTCCGGTCGATAACTCAAACTTGGATTGCGTTCCTACCAGCGTACTGACATAGTCTACCGGATTCTTGACGGCAGAAATATGCATGCTGTACAGCACCGCACCCCCAATAAATAACAGGTGTTTAAATGAAAGATGTGTTTTCATGAACAAATGAATTTATGTATAAAATTAGTTTCTGTGACGAAAATAGAGAGAAAAGGAATGCATCTGCAGGAAGTGGAAATACTAAATCGCTCCGTGGCGCTGTAATTAACCAAACTGGCACGCATTTTTACATATATTCTGCGCCAAAAAAGTGCTGGATAGTTTTTTTGTTTACCTTTGTCATATTGCAAATCTAAGGATTCTATGCCATGAAAAAACATTGTATTTTACTTTTCTTCTGCTGCCTTAATATACTGATGAATACAGCCGGCGCCTATAATCTGAAACAGGTTGCTGACAAAGAATATATGTCTAACAGTGCTATAACTTCGCTGTGCCAGGACTACAAAGGACTGATGTGGATTGGCACTTGTGATGGACTCAATGTCTATGATGGCCGGGCGGTCGAAGAGTTTAAGATCTGTGACAAGGAAGGTTACTTGTCCGGCAATCAAATTGATAATATTATCTATACCGGTGACGATACTTATTGGTTTCAGACTTATTATAGTTTGATTCGTCTTGACCGTAAAACGAATTCTATTACACGTTTTTATGAATTTCAGAAACTGTTTCCGATGAATAAGGATAATCATGGTACCTTATTTATTATTAAGGATAGCGACTGCGTTTACTATTTTCATAAAAAGGAAGGGGTCTTTAAAAAAATCAATGTTGCTGGTATTCCGATTTCAGATGTTATTACTTTCTTCTTTGATAATAATAATCGCATGTGGGTAATAATGAGAGGGTATAATCGGTGTTACGATCTTCAGCAGGATTCCGTTACTGGTAATATTACGTTGACGTCACAAAAAAGTGGTTTGGAACACCACACACCGTTGATTTATTGTACTCATGATGACGGGACTATCTATTATGTAGATAAGGAATACAATCTTTATACATTTTATATTGAAAGCAAGCAGAAAGAGTTTGTTGTTAATTTGGGGACGAAAATACAGGCACATGACAGAATTTCCACGATTATTAAATATCATGATAGCTTCTTTGTCGGATTAATGATTGATGGTGTTCTTATATTGGAAAAGCCAAAAGGCAGCAATGAATATCAGATTCAGCCGTTACCTATAAACAGCGGAGTGTTCAGCTTGGTGAAAGATCGCTTTCAGGATCTTATCTGGATAGCTACAGATGGGCAGGGTGTTTATCTTTATTCGAATCCTCTTTATTCTATAAAGTCGGTTGTGTTGAGTAACTATACCGAAAAGATAGAACGTCCCGTGCGTGCGCTGTTGCTTGACAAAGAACGTACTTTCTGGATCGGCACTAAAGGAAATGGTATACTTAAGATCTATGATTATGAGGTAGATAAGGATATTTCAGACTGCCGTTCGGAGGTCTTGACAATATCTAACAGTGGTTTGGGTAGCAATGCGGTCTATTGTATCAAGGGAAGTAACCGTAACTTACTATGGATTGGTGATGAGGAAGGATTGAATTTTTATTCGTATCGTGAGCGACGTATTAAGAAAATTCCTCTCTGGATTGATAACGAGGAGATTAAATATATACATGATATTTATGAAACGGAAGATTCGGAATTGTGGTTGGCTAGTGTGGGAATGGGAATAGTAAGAGCGCGTATCGGAGGCACACCGGATCATCCGGTTCTTGAAAATATGCAGCGCTATGTGGCTAATGCCGGAGAGTTCGGTTCCAATTGTTTCTTTACCATTTGCAAAGGAGACAGCTTGGGGTTACTATTCGGCAATATGGGGTCTGGAGTATTTCGTTTCAATGAAATCAGTAATGGATTGGAGCCGTTGACCACTCATAAGTATGAGAATATGAATTTGAACAAGGTAGTGCCCATTGTTAAAGATGACGCAAACAATTATTTGATCGGTACTACTTATGGAGTAATCAAGTATACTTCAGAAAACTCTTATAAACTGTTTAATGCGAAAGACGGTTTTCTGAATAGTACTATTCATGCCATTCTGAGGCACTCACCTGATAACTTCTGGCTGAGTACAAATCAAGGCTTGATTAATTTTGATACCAAAAGAGATGTATTCCGTTCTTATGGTTTTGGTGACGGGCTTAAAGTTGTTGAATTTAGTGATGGTGCTTCTTACAGAGATCCGCAAACAGGCACCTTGTTCTTTGGAGGAATCAACGGATTTGTAGCCATTCAGGCAGACGGACGTCCCGAACAGCTTTATATGCCTCCCATTTATTTTGATAAACTCTCTATCTTTGGAGAACAATACAATCTGGGAGAATTCATCACCCGGAAAAAGGAGAATGAAGTGTTGAACCTGAAATATGACCAGAACTTCTTTGCAGTTTCATTCACTTCTGTCGATTACTTGACCGGAAATAACTGTACCTATTCCTATAAGTTAAAAGGCTTGAGTGACCAATGGATCAATAATGGAAAAGAAAGTTCTGTCTCCTTTACGAATATGGCCCCCGGCGAATATACCTTATTGGTGAAATACTACAATAGTGTATTTGATAAAGAGAGTGATGTCTATTCTTTGTTAATCCGGATAGGTGACCCGTGGTATGCTTCTTGGTGGGCATATCTTATTTATACTTTATGTCTGCTGCTGATGGTCACTCTGCTGGTACGCTCATTTATCCTCCGTACTAAGCGGAAAAAGCAGGAACTGCTCAATGAAATAGAGCAGCGCCATCAAAAGAATGTATTTGAGTCGAAACTTCGTTTCTTCACTAACATAGCTCATGAATTTTGTACTCCATTGACCCTTATCTATGGTCCTTGCGGGCGTATTCTGTCATCGAAAGGACTCAGCAAATTTGTCATTGATTACGTTCAGATGATTCAGACGAATGCGGAACGCTTGAATAACTTGATTCACGAACTGATCGAGTTCCGCCGTATCGAAACGGGGAATCGGGAAGTGCGTATAGAGACTTTGAATGTATCTTCTTTAATGAAAAATACGGCAAAGATCTTTGTTGATATGGCTAAATCCCGAAATATCACTTTCTTGAGTAAGATACCGGAGCAAGTTTCCTGGAACTCAGACAAAGGTTTTTTGAATACCATTATTATCAATCTGATATCCAATGCTTTCAAATACACCCCGGATGGGAAAAGTATTAAAATAGAAGTGGATACCAATGATGAAAACCTGCTGGTCCTCCGGGTTGCCAATGAGGGAAGTACAATCAAGGAAGAAGACTTCCAGTATGTATTCAACCGTTATGCTATTTTGGATAGCTTTGAAAATCAGGATGAAAAGAACTTCTCCCGCAATGGTCTGGGGCTTGCTATCTCTTACAATATGGCCCAACTGCTGAATGGAACGTTGAAAGTGGAAAATACTCCTGACGGCTGGGTTTTGTTTACGTTGTCATTACCTCCATTGAAAGTGAGCACTGGTGTATCATCTTCTAAACGAATAACTTCGGAGTATATCCCTAAGATAGAGTCGCAACTTGCCTTGAAACTTCCTCACTATGAATTTGACAAGATGAGGCCAACGCTACTGGTTATCGATGATGAACTGGAAATGTTGTGGTTCATTGGTGAAATCTTCTCTAACGATTTCAATGTGGTTACTTTGCAAGATCCGGAGCGGATTGAACAGGTCATGAATGAAGTCTATCCCAATGTGATTATCTGTGATGTCATGATGCCGGGAATTGGAGGCATTGAACTGACGAAGCGAATTAAATCAGTGAAAGAAACGGCTCACATTCCTATTATCATGGTATCCGGACGGCATGAAATGGAGCAGCAGATGGCTGCACTTTCTGCAGGGGCAGAGATGTATATCACCAAACCGTTTAATGCGGAATATCTTCGCATTTCCGTCTGCCAGATGCTAGAGCGTAAGGAGGTGCTGAAAGACTATTTCAGTTCAGCGATCAGTTCTTTTGAAAAAACGGACGGAAAACTGACACATAAAGAATCAAAGAAATTCCAGCAATCTGTTTTGAAGATAATCAATGACCATATTCAGGAAAAAGAACTGACTCCTCGTTTTATAGCCGATCATTTGGCAATCAGTGTCCGCAGCCTTTACCGGAAAATGGAAGAAATTGGTGAAGAAAGTCCTACGATTTTGATAAAGGAGTGTCGTTTGCATGTGGCCAAGGATTTATTGTTGAAGACCCAGAAGACGATTGATGAAATAGTCTTTGAATCGGGCTTCTCAAATAAGGTTACTTTCTTTAAAGTATTTCGTGAAAAGTATGGATGTACGCCAAAAGAATTCCGAATGAAAAACTTGGAGGAAGTCCGGAAGTAGACCGGATGATAATATGTCTCCTGTTCTGTTGGAAAGGAAGGGTGAAAAGCCTGAAACGTCTGTAGTAAACGTTGGTGCCAGAAAGGTAAATATGAGGCATAATGCCTTTTCATCATTCCTGTTGATTTAATCTCTGTTTTATTGGCGAGGATTTTGATTCTTTAATTGAGGTAGAAATATTATCAAATCATGCCAAAATAGTAAATATCCCTGCCGTGTGAAGCAAAAGATAATGGTCGAAATATAAGAAATCTGGCAAACATACTAATTTTGCTGCTGCATTAGAAAAGCAAGAATATATAATTTGTATAACTAAATATCTTGAGAACTATGAATCAACCACACGATCCTCCTCCACTCATCTTATCTTTTTGTATGTAGTGTTTTCCTTTATCTTTTATTTTTTTTGTTTGAATTAAATTTAATAACTTATGAAAATTGAATTATTAAAGAAGCGCAAGCTTGAAATCGGATTATCTTTATTTATAGGGATGTCTGTATTTTGGGGGTGTAACAATGATTTGACCCCAATAAATCAAAGTAAAACTTTTCCTCCTGATTTGAATGCACCATCAGTGTTTGAAAGTTTCTCTCCTGACAGTGGTGGTATTGGCACCCAATTGATTATCCGCGGAAAGAATTTTGGTTCGGATCCCAATTATGTGAAAGTTACTGTTAATAATAAGGAAGCGGCTATTGTAGGAATGGACGATGAGGTAATCTATGCCATTGTCCCTGCACGTGCAGATACAGGCTATGTTCGTCTGTTTATAGGTAAAGACGATAATATAGAAGAGTATGCTTCTGAGACAAAATTCCGTTATCAGTTTAAACGTAATGTGACGACTATGGTGGGACAACACGGTATGAATGGCCGTGAAGATGGTAGCTATGCTAATTCTAAGCTGCAAAGGACGTGGTTCTTGCTGACTGATAAAGACGGAACGGTATTTTTTGTAGATGAAGGTCGTGGTCAGACACAGAATGGTGCTTTGCGCCGTGCTCGTAACGGTGAAGTGGAAACATTGGTGCAGTGTTCTAGCGGTCCGTTCCAATCGCCTACATGTTTGGCTTTCAGTCCGGATCAGGATACACTGTATATTTCTCAGTATTCATATACAGATGAGGAAAATACGAAAACAGACTTCAACATTATTTATGTGACACGAGAAGGTGGTTTTGTGGATGTAAGAGGACTTTGTAGAGCAAAGAAAGTCGGAACTACAGGGCTTGCCGTACATCCGAAAACAGGAGAAGTATTCTTTTGCAATAAAGGAACTGGTTATATCTATCGTTATGATGGTCCGGAGTATGAGGATTTCACTCCTCTTTTCAGAATAAACAATGCAATGGAAATAGAAACCCGCATGACTTTTAACTCCGAAGGTACTATTCTTTATGTAGCGGTGTGTAATCGTCATTGTATCTATCAGGTTCCTTATGATGCTTCTACTCGTACTTTCGGTGTACCGGTTCTTTTTGTCGGAGCATGGGACGAGAGTGGTTATGTAAATGGGACAGGAGCTACTGTGCGTTTGAACAAGCCGGAACAAATGGCATTTGATGAGGATGGCAATATGTTTGTACCTGAACGTAATAACCATATCATTCGGAAAATTACTCCTGCAGGTTCTGCTACTTTATATGCCGGGCGACCGGAGCAAAGTGGTTTTGGAGACGGACTGCCAGAAGAGGCAAAATTCAATCAGCCGGAATGTGTAACGGTGTATCCGGATAACTCAATATATGTGGCTGACCGTGATAACCATGTCATTCGTCGTGTGACAGTAGAATAAATAATTTATTAAAAGAATTATCCATGAATAATATTCAAAAATATATCGTATTACTCTTGATGGTAATGCTGTTTGTGCCGAATACTGCATGGGCACAAACGAACAAGCAAGAATTTGTAATCAAGGGTGTAGTAGAAGATAATCTTGGTCCTGTTGCCGGTGCGTCGATTATTGCTAAAAATCAGCCGGGTGTGGGTACGGTTACTAATCTTGATGGAGAGTTTTCTATTAAAGTGGGGCCCTATGATGTGATTCAGGTGACTTTCATTGGTTACCAGACAGTTGAGATTCCTGTATTATCCATTAAAGATCGAAACAATTTAAAGATAAAGATTGTAGAAGATAATACAAAGATCGATGAGGTTGTGATAACATCTAGCGGTGTTCAGAAAAAGAAGACACTGACAGGAGCTATTACTAATGTTGATATCAAACAGCTGAATGCTCCGGGTGCTAATCTTTCCAATGCGTTAGCTGGTGTTGTACCTGGTATTATAGCTATGCAGAGTAGCGGTGAACCGGGTGAAAATATGTCTGAGTTTTGGATTCGTGGTATGAGTACGTTTGGTGCAAAATCGGGTGCTTTGATTCTCGTAGATGGTGTTGAACGTAGCTTTAATGAGATTCCGGTAGAAGATATTGAATCATTTTCTGTTTTGAAAGATGCGTCGGCTACTGCTATTTACGGACAGCGTGGTGCAAATGGAGTGGTTCTGATTACTACCAAGCGCGGTGAAAAAGGAAAAGTAAAGATAAATGTGAAGGCAGGCTTCAACTGGAATACTCCTGTAAAAGTGCCTGAATATGCCAGTGCTTATGATTGGGCGCGTTTAGCAAATGAAGCGAGAGTAGGACGTTATGAGTCTCCATTATATACTGACGAAGAAATGTCTATTATTCAACACGGGCTCGATTCAGATTTATATCCGAATATAGACTGGAGAGATTTGATGTTGAAAAGTGGCGCACCGAGTTATTATGCGAATATAAGTTTTTCAGGAGGTAGTGATAATGTACGTTATTTCGTATCGGGGCAATATACAAGTGAAGACGGACGTTATCGAACTTCCAGTTCAGAAAATAAATATAATACTAATTCTACATACGAACGTTATAACTACCGCGCTAATGTAGATATGAATCTGACTCGTACAACTGTTTTGAAAGTAAATGTCGGTGGATGGCTGGTAAATCGCAATTCTCCTTCTAGCAGTTCGGGAGATATTTGGGAATCTTTTGCTGCTTTTACTCCGCTTTCGTCACCGCGTAAATGGTCTTCTGGTCAGTGGGCAAGTGTGAATGGGGCAAAAACTCCAGAATATCGGATGACGCAAACGGGGTACCGCACCATTTGGGAGAATAAGATTGAAACTAGTGTGGCTTTGGAACAAGACTTAAAGTTTATTACAGAGGGGTTGAAATTCTCCGGGGTCTTTGCATTTGATACATATAACAAAAATACGATAGTTCGTTCTAAGGAAGAAGAACTTTGGGAAGCAGAGTCCTATCGGGATGAGAAAGGCCAGTTGGTTTTGAAAAGATTGCAGAATGCTTCCGCAATGAGTCAAAGAAAAGAGGTGAGTGGGGACAAACGCTATTATTTGCAAGCGTCATTAGACTATAGTCGACTGTTTGCACAGAAACATCGTGTTGGTGCGTTTGCCATGGTTTATCAACAGGAAACTTCAGATATAAACTTTGATGAGAGTGATTTGATAGGGTCGATACCACACCGTAATTTAGCTTATTCTGGCCGCTTTACGTATGCTTTTAAAGATAGATACATGGCTGAATTTAACTGGGGATATACTGGTTCGGAAAACTTTGAGAGTGGTAAACAATTTGGCTTTTTCCCTGCCGTATCTGCCGGATGGGTCGTTTCGGAAGAATCGTTTATAAAGAAGGCCGCTCCTTGGTTGGATATGTTCAAAATCAGAGCTTCTTATGGTGAGGTGGGTAATGATGAATTGCAAGGGCGTCGTTTTCCCTATATTTCTTTGGTAAGTACGGATGATGGAGGTTCTTATTATTTTGGTGAATTTAGAACTAATAGAGTACAAGCTTATCGTATTAAAACTTTAGGAACTCCGAATTTGACATGGGAGGTAGCCAAAAAGTATGATATAGGAGTTGATTTCAGCGTTCTCAATGGGAAATTCACAGGAGCTGTAGACTATTTTGTGGATAAACGTGATGATATTTTTATGCAGCGTAACCAAATGCCATTAACGACCGGACTTGCTGACCAGACTCCAATGGCAAATGTGGGTAAAATGAAATCTTTCGGATGGGATGGTAATATAGCTTTCACTCAGCAAATAGGTCAGGTAAATCTACAACTCCGAGCTAATTTTACTTATCAGACTACTGATATCCTTGATAAGGATGAGGCTGCTAATGAGTTGTGGTATAAAATGGATAAAGGTTTTCAGTTGAATCAAAGTCGCGGTTTTATTGCCTTGGGACTGTTTAAGGATCAGGAAGATATAGACCGTAGTCCATCACAGGCAGGATTGGCAAATAAAGCAGTCCTTCCGGGTGATATAAAGTACAAGGATGTAAACGGAGACGGAATCATTAATGATGATGACATTGTGCCTTTGGGATACAGACAGCAACCAGGACTTCAATATGGTATTGGTCTGAGTGCAAACTGGAAAAACTGGAATCTCAGTATGTTATTACAGGGAACAGGAAAATGTGACTTTTTTGTGGGAGGTAACGGACCGCATGCTTTCCATGATGGTCGTACCGGTAATATTCTGCAAGTTATGGTAGAGGGGAATCGTTGGATTCCAAAAGAAATTTCGGGAACAGAAGCTACGGAAAATCCGAATGCCGATTGGCCACGTTTGACGTATGGCAATAATAATATGAATAATCGGGCTTCTACATTCTGGTTGCACGACAGAAAATATCTGCGTTTGAGAAATGTAGAACTATCTTATGATTTTCCTCAGTTATGGACACGGAAATTCTATGTAAACAACTTACGTATTGGATTTATCGGACAGAACTTATTGACTTGGGCTCCATTCAAATGGTGGGATCCGGAAGGAACTAGAGAAGATGGAAGTAACTACCCAATCAATAAAACATTCTCATGCTATCTCCAATTTAGCTTTTAATTTTAAAATGTCGAATTATGAAGAAATTATTATATACCATATTGTTGTCCTTAGGTACGTTTTTATTTACTGCATGTACCGATTATATCAATGTGGATAAATATTTTTATGATCAGGTATCATTAGATTCTGCTTTTTCCAAGCGGGTGTATGTAGAAGGATGGCTGTCAAGTGCATATAGTGTAATGGGTAATATTGGTGAGTATCGCGAACCGTTTCGCTGGGCAAGCGATGATCTTTATCATCCGGATATGAAAGAGTATGTGGAAGGAAATTACAGTGCCGACCATCAGCTTAGTGATGATGATAGAAATAACTCACGCTTGTGGAAATATTATGAGGGAATCCGTAAAGCGTCTACTTTTATAGATAATGTAGATCGTTGTCCGGAATTGACGATGGATGAAAAAACGGATTTGAAGGGACAGGCACGTTTCCTACGCGCTTATTGTTACTGGGCATTAATACGTGTTTATGGCCCGGTGCCTTTAATCCCGACAGAAGGGTTGGATGTGAATCTTTCCTATGAGGAACTGTCATTACCCCGTGAACCTTTTGATAATGTGGTTGATTTTATAGACGCAGAATTGGCTGAGACTGCCCGCTCGCTGCCAATCAAAAGGACAGTCAACAATTTGGGACGTCCCACCCGTGGTGCTGCATTAGGGCTTCGTGCCAGAGTTTTGCTTTATGCTGCCAGTCCGCTTTTCAATGGAAATATCGACTTTTTTGATGTGAAAGATTGCTATGGAAATCAATTGGTATCTCAAACTTATGATGAGACTAAATGGGCGAAAGCGGCAGCTGCAGCTAAGGATGTGATTGAATTGGCTAAGGCGAGCAATTTGTATGAACTTTATGTTATAGCTCCGAAAGCTACGGTTTTACCTTCTCAGCGTCCACCTTATAATGAACTTTATTCGGACAAGAACTATCCGGAAGGTTGGGCAGATGTCGATCCGTTGCTTTCTTATAAATCAATTTTTGATGGTACGATACTTGGATCGAAAAATCCTGAGTTGATATTTACCAGAACAAGGGAAGGAACTGCGCATATTAATGACTGGGCGTATCAGTCGACTCCTAAAACATTGAGAGGAAATAATCGTTTGGCAGTTACACAAAAGCAAGTCAATGCTTATGCAATGAATGATGGACGTTCAATTACAGAGGCTGCTAGTACGAATGACTATGTGACAGAAGGTTTTACAACACAGGCTTATGCCGCAGAAAATCCATTCTTACCGGCTAAAGTTAATCTGATGTATAATAATCGTGAACCTCGTTTCTACGCATCGATTGCTTATAACGGATCAGTTTGGGAAGCTTCCAGTGCTTCCGAGTCCGATTATCGTGATAAACAAATATTTTATTATCGTGGTTTGAACGATGGTAAGCAGGGATTTAAGGAAGAATGCCCTTTGACGGGAATTACTTTAAAGAAGTTTTATAATTCGGAAGATTCGAGAACGGAAGGCGGATATCTCGTTGATAAGACAGAGATGACAATACGTTATGGTGAAATACTGTTGATTTATGCTGAAGCTTTGAATGAGCTGACTTCCGGACAAGTATATCATCTGACGACTTATACAGGAGCTGATGTTGAAATTCAGCGTAATGTCGATGAAATGCGGTATGCTATAAAGCGTATCCGTATGCGTGCCGGAGTACCTGACTATACTGATGAGACCTATAATAATCCGAATGATTTCCGTGTGAAACTGAAGAGAGAGCGTCAGATTGAGTTATTGGGAGAAAACAGTATGCGTTATTTTGATTTACGACGTTGGAAAGACGCGATGACAGAAGAAAACCAGTTGTTGCAAGGATGCAACATAAATATCAGTGATGACGAAAAGCGTGTAGCTGATTTTTACAAGCCGACTATTATCACTTCGGTGCATAAGGTGTTTGAACAAAGGATGTATTTGTGGCCTTTCCCCACTTATGAACTGAAACGCAATGTAAATATGACACAGAATCCCGGATGGTAATACTTACTAAATTTAGCATGTTATGAAACAAAAAAGATATATATATGGAATCGTGGGATGCCTGCTGATTTCGATGATGTTAGGAATCTCCTCATGTGACGGACTGGAAGACGAATTGTTTCAGAAGAACTCGTATATTGTCCACAATGGATGGCAAGATTATGCTTTAGAAGTGGCTGAGGATAATACGACTATACTTCCGATTTATTTTGGTGTGAATGGCACTTCTGCTAATGACAAGGACATTTGTCTGACCATGGAGATAGACCCTGATACATTACAGAAATATAATTGGGAGAAATATAAAAATCAGTCGGACTTATACTATAAGATATTGCCGGCAGGTACTTATACATTTGATGCAGACTCATGGACTATTCCGAGTGGGGAGCTGAATGCGACGGCTGCTATTAAAATCGATTTGAACAAGATAGAGGAATTAGGAAGCTTGTATGATGATTATGTACTTCCACTTCGCATCACTTCTTCGACTGGTGAACCTATGGGGCAGAACAAATATACCAAAGTGCTGGCACATATCGGGTTTAAAAATGATTATTCTGGTACGTATAGTGGAAAAGGTATTATTACGCAGCAAGGAACTACATATACGACTGAGATTACCAGTACACAGCTTTATGCAATTAACAATAATATTTGCTATATGTTTGTTGGTGAGAAAACTCGTGCAAATACCCCAGACTATTTGAACTATGTGGTTGAAATAAAGCGCGATGAATGGGGAGGTATTACATTATCAAGTGAGGTAGGTAGCTTAGAGTTTAAGTCGTATAATAGTAAACTCAGTCGTAAATATACTTATAATTATAACGACCAGCGATATTATACTGAGATTACCACCGTTGAGCTTGCTTATGAGTATCTGGATAAAACTCAGAGTGAAGATTTGCGAATGACATTCGAAGGATCTTTCTCTATGTCAAGAGATGTGTTGAGAGTGGAATATCCTAATGTAGATGTAGAAGAGTAATTTACCTTAGTTATAATATATATATGAAAGTAATGAAATATTTCGTTTTCGCGTCATTGCTTTGTCTTTGTGCATGTAGCGATGATAACGATAACAAAAATAATGAGATACCCCAAGACCTGGTGGAATTGAAAGTTGACGCCAGTGAAATCAGTATTGCACAGGGGGATACCAGAACTGTAAAAATAACGTCAGGTAATGGCGAATATGTGGTAACTTCGGCAAACGAAGAAGTGGTAACGGCGGAAGTGGATGGCGATCTGGTGACACTGACAGCTGTAGAAGGGCAAAATAATGCTCAGGGAGTAGTGTATGTGAGAGATAAATACTACCAACGTGCTAAAATTTTGGTTAATACGGCAGCAGAGTTCGAATTGAAACTGAATAAGACATTATTTACACTTTATTCGCAAGTGGAAGGCGCAGATGAGGCTATAGTCAAAATCTATACAGGAAATGGAGGTTATTCATTGGAAGTGGTCGACGAAAATAATTGTATTGAGGTCGATCAGTCTACACTTGAAGATTCGGAATCATTTATAGTGAAAGGTATCGCACAGGGAAATGCAGAAGTTAAGATAACGGATCGGAAAGGAAAAGAAGCTTTTGTCAATCTGAATGTGATTGCTCCTAAGCAGATAACGACTGATGCTGATGAAAAGGGTGTGTTGATTAATGCTAATCAAGGTTCTCGGCAAGTGAAGATTCTTACAGGGAATGGAGAATATCAGATTCACGATGCTGGTGACTCGAAAATAATTCGTCTGGAAGTTTATGGTAATATCGTGACTGTTACCGGAAGAAAGGCAGGAGAAACTTCGTTTACTTTAATCGATGCCAAGAAACAGATATCCCAACCTATTCATGTAGTAATAGCGCCGGAAAAGCGTTGGTATATGAATTTAGGCAGAGATTATGCAGCTTGGACTCACTTTGGTGAGATGACCGGTGATGGATTAGAAAGCATCAAGGCTGCTACTAATGATTTCAAATTGAAAAAGATGACCTGGGAGTTGGTAACTCGTATTGATGGAACGAACTGGTTACAGACTTTCATAGGTAAGGAAGGCTATTTCATTCTTCGTGGTGGCGATTGGGAAAACAATAAGGGCAGACAGATGGAACTTGTCGGTATAAGTGATAAACTTAAACTTAGAACAGGACATGGAGCTTTCGAACTTGGAGCATGGACGCATATAGCCTTGGTTGTGGATTGTTCGAAAGGAAAAGATGACTATAATGAAAAGTACAAGCTTTATATTAATGGTAAACAACTTCAGTGGACTGATACTCATAAAACGGATATAGATTACTCTGAGATAGACCTTTGTGCAGGCAATGATGGTGGAAGAGTATCTATCGGAAAAGCTAGTGACAATAGACGTTTCCTTGATGGTGCTATACTCGAAGCACGTATATGGTATGTTTGTCGTACGGAAGAACAGTTAAAGGCTAACGCATGGAATCTTGAAGAAGTCAATCCGGAAGGATTATTGGCTCGCTGGGATTTCTCAGCCGGTGCACCGGTTGCTTATATTGAGGATGGCACTAATTCCGACCATGAATTATTAATGCATATCTCTAAGTACGATAGTTGGAATGCTACGGAATTCCCAATGAGCAGATTCGGGGAAGCTCCTATCGAAGTACCTTTTAAGTAAT
>OGCM01001243.1_pt1 | contig 32437 bp, 29 predicted proteins | sample 1570151 | NCBI WGS metagenome assembly OGCM01 (sample SAMEA4370582, study PRJEB24528) | human gut metagenome
TATTGCTACCACAGGCACCTGAAGCCTGCGCGTCTGCCAATTCCGCCACTTCCGCGTATTGTTTCTGTGAAGCTGACTCGCAACTCACAACGCATATACTACTACATGGATTGACGTTTGTCAACACTTTTTTGAAAAAAATTAAAAATATTATGAACCATTTATGATAATATCCTGATATACCACAAAGGAAAATGTCCCAATGTAGTATAATGCTTCCATAAACAGATGGAGGTAACGATTGTCAGAAAGGTAAAATTATCAATGGGTGAACAAAAGAAATATCAGGGGGATAATCGGGTTGCCAAAAGAAACAGAAAATTCTATAATAGTGGTGTCAAAATAAAAACCACGACATCAGGATCTGCCGGTACGGAAAGTGACGGCGCTATCCGAAGTGAAAAAGACAGACGACAGGAGGGAGAATGAGAAATGATCGTGATTGTTTGCACAGAAGACAGAGGTGGCATGCTTTTTAACAACAGAAGGGTATCAAAAGACCGGACGGTGATCCAAAAGATCCTGGAGCTGTCAGAAGGAAAGAAGCTCTGGATACATCCGTTTTCTGAAAAACTTTTTGAGCAGGAACATCCGGAAAACTGTTGCGTGGATGAAAATTTTCTGGAAAAAGCAGGAGAAGGAGATATCTGTTTTGTTGAAAATCAGTCACTGAAGGGAACAGAGGGGCGGATTGAAAAACTGATCGTGTTTGGGTGGAACCGGGCGTATCCGTTTGACCTTAAACTGGATCTGGATCTGGAACAGATGGAAAAAACGGCGGAAGAGGAATTTGCTGGATATTCTCACGAAAAGATCACACGGTTACAGTACAGGAAGAAAGACCGTGCATGAGAAAGAATTGTTGAAGAAGAGGGCAGAGAGGTTCTTGGAGAAAGAGCGTGCATAAAGAGTAAGCGTTACAGAAGTAAAAAAGAAAGGCTTGAAAAAGATGAAAGACAACAGAAAGAAAAGAAAAAGATTTCTTCCCATTTGGTTTTTGCTGATTGCATTGCTGATCGGAGGCTGCGGATCGGAAACGGAGAGCCGGCAGACAGATGCCATAACGCAGCAGACACTGACGGAAACAGCAGATACGCTGGAAGAAACACAGGAGCAAAGAGCAGTCGTTGCTTCGGATGAAACAGAAAGTGCCGCGAAAACGCAGGATGAGATAACGGACTATGCGACGGAAAAAAGTTCAGTGCTTACCATGGATGAGATCCCGGCCTTTGCGGATGCACCGTATGTGGTGATCGATGATAATGAACCGGATTTTCAGGAAAGTGATTATTCGGAAACATCGTATGAATATTACAGTGATCTGGATGAACTGGGCAGATGCGGTGTGGCAGTTTCAAATATCGGAAAAGATCTGATGCCAACGAAAAAACGCGGTTCGATCGGAAAAGTAAAACCGAGCGGCTGGCATACAGTAAAATACGATTTTGTAGACGGCAAATATCTTTATAATCGCTGCCATTTGATCGGCTATCAGCTGACAGCGGAAAATGCCAACGAAAAGAATCTGATCACCGGTACGAGATACATGAATGTGGACGGGATGCTGCCGTTTGAAAATATGGTGGCTGATTACATCAAAGAAACAGGCAACCATGTTCTGTATCGCGTGACACCGATCTATACAGGAGACAACCTGGTGGCGGACGGCGTGGAGATGGAAGCGAGGTCAGTAGAAGATGATGGCGACGGTATCTGTTATCATGTATTTGTGTACAACGAACAGCCGGGTGTTGCGATCGACCATGCGACAGGAGAAAGTCATCTGGCAGAAGATGCTGAAGTTTATGCAAGTCAGGCAGGGTCGGGTGATGAACGTGCAGAAGAAATTCAGACGGAAGCACCGGCAGAACAGACACAGGTTCAGGAACAGGCTGCAGCGGCGAGCGAGTATATCCTTAATACCAATACGATGAAATTTCATCGTCCAAGCTGTTCCAGCGTGAATCAGATGAGTGACAGTAACAAGTGGGTCTACGACGGAACCAGAGAAGAAGTGCTGAATATGGGATACGAGCCGTGCAAACGGTGCAATCCATAAAAGTGTATCCGATGTGAGGTACCTTCCATTTTGCCAGATGCCCGGGGAACACAAAATCGTTGCAAAAATATGAAAAATAGAAAAAATTAAAAAAATTTCAAAAAAGGGGTTGACGAAAGGATGGTAAGGTGCTATACTCTCCAGTGTCAAGCAGTTGTGGCGGAATTGGCATACGCGCTAGACTAAGGATCTAGTCTGGGATAACTGGGTACGGGTTCAAGTCCCGTCAACTGCATAAGAGAGTTCGATAGAAATCGAACTCTCTTTTCTTTTTGACGAGAGAAATAATGTAAAGAGAAAGTGCATTCGTGATTCTGTCAGGTAAATATCAGAAAAAAGAAAACGGTCTTTTATATCAGATACCTGAATGGATATAGGATCAAACACAGTAAGTTGTCTGAATCGTAGGAAAAATACAAAAAATATAAAAAAATCAAAAAATACTGTTGACAACCACAGAAACCTGTGGTATAAATATAGCTGTGATGCGGAAGTGGCGGAATTGGCAGACGCGCAGGCTTCAGGTGCCTGTGGTAGCAATACCGTGCGGGTTCAAGTCCCGCCTTCCGCACTTTTTTTATCTTAGTCGGAGAAGACTCTCGTTTATAGAAGCGGGGGTCTTTTTTGCTATCAAGCAAAAGGTAGAGTCTTGCAAAGATAATCCCGGGATGATATACTGAATAAATGATTAAAGAAAATCTGCAAAACAGTAGGATTTAAAAACAAATGCCATGTACAGGAGGAGTAGACATATGAAAAAACTGGAAGAATATGTAAGAAGTATACCTGATTTCCCGGAGCCTGGGATTATTTTCCGTGATATCACAACGATTTTGCAGGATCCGGACGGACTGCATCTGGCAATTCAGTCCATGCAGGACAAGCTGAAAGATACCGAGTTTGATGTCGTTGTCGGCACAGAGTCCAGAGGGTTTATTTTTGGTGTACCGATTGCATATAACCTGCACAAGGCATTTGTACCGGTTCGAAAGAAAGGCAAGCTGCCATGTGAGACGGTCAGCATGGAATATGACCTGGAATACGGAAGTGCTGTGATTGAAATGCATAAGGATTCTATCAAACCGGGACAGAAAGTTGTGCTGGTAGATGACCTGGTTGCTACAGGCGGAACGATCGAAGCTGCGATCAAACTGGTTGAGGAACTCGGCGGAGAAGTTGTAAAGGTTGTTTTCCTTATGGAGCTGGCCGGATTAAAAGGCCGTGAAAGATTAAAAGGATATGAGGTAGAGTCTGTACTCTGCTATGATGGGAAATAAAAACAGTAGACAATAGATGGTTGCAGGGGCAGATTCAGAATCTGCTTTCTGCGGATTTCCGGAAAGAGGGTACTGGCTATGAGCGACGAAAAAAACAAAGTAGATACAACGACAGAAATAAAAAATTCAGAGATGAAAAAAGCGGAGATCAAAAAAGCCGATGCGAATGTAAAAACCATGGAGGATTTTACAAGTCCGGAGATCTTGTATGATGAACTGATCGCGAGCGTGAAGAAATATCATCCATCCACGGATATCAGCATGATTGAAAAAGCTTACAAGATTGCTTATGAGGCACATGAAGGTCAGAAGAGAAAATCCGGAGAACCATATATCATTCATCCGCTTTGCGTTGCGATCATTCTGGCAGATCTGGAGCTGGACAAAGAGACGATCGTTGCAGGACTGCTTCACGATGTGGTTGAGGACACGGTCATGACGACGGAGGAGATCACCAAAGAGTTCGGGGCAGAGGTCGCACTTCTGGTGGATGGCGTTACAAAACTGGGACAGCTGAGCTATTCTGCAGATAAGGTGGAAGTACAGGCGGAGAACCTGCGTAAGATGTTTCTTGCCATGGCAAAGGATATCCGTGTGATCCTGATCAAGCTTGCAGACCGGCTTCACAATATGCGTACGCTGAAATATATGAAGCCGGAAAAACAGAAAGAAAAAGCGAGAGAGACGATGGATATTTATGCTCCGCTTGCTCAGAGACTTGGTATTTCCAAGATCAAGGTAGAGCTGGATGACCTTTCGCTGAAATATCTGGAGCCGGAAGTTTATTATGACCTGGTAGAAAAGATCGCTCTGCGTAAAACAGAACGCCAGAAATTTGTGGACGGTATTGTCGCAGAAGTGCGTGCCCATATCGAAAAAGCGGGTATCAAAGCACAGATCGACGGCCGTGTCAAACATTTCTTCAGCATTTACAAAAAGATGGTAAACCAGGACAAAACGCTCGATCAGATCTATGATCTTTTTGCAGTGCGTATCATCGTAGATACGGTCAAGGACTGTTATGCGGCACTCGGTGTGATACATGAGATGTACAAACCGATTCCGGGACGTTTTAAAGATTATATTGCGATGCCGAAGCCGAACATGTATCAGTCTCTGCATACGACGCTGATCGGACCTGGCGGAAGACCGTTTGAGATACAGATCCGTACGTTTGAGATGCATCGTACCGCAGAATATGGTATTGCGGCACACTGGAAATACAAAGAAGCATCAAACAATGGAGGAACCGTCAATGTTTCCAAACAGGAAGAAGAGAAACTGAGCTGGCTGCGACAGATTCTGGAATGGCAGAAGGATATGTCGGACGGCAAAGAGTTTATGAGTCTCTTAAAGAGCGATCTGGATCTGTTTGCAGAAAGTGTCTACTGTTTCACACCGGCTGGTGACGTCAAGAATCTGCCAAATGGTTCCACACCGATCGATTTTGCATACAGCATCCACAGTGCGGTCGGAAACAAGATGATCGGTGCCAGGGCGAACGGCAAGCTGGTCAACATCGATTATGTGATCCAGAACGGGGACCGTATCGAGATCATCACTTCGCAGAATTCCAAAGGTCCGAGCCGTGACTGGCTGAAGATCGTAAAGAGTGCCCAGGCAAAGAACAAGATCAACCAGTGGTTCCGCAATGAATTAAAAGAAGACAATATCACCCGCGGTAAGGAACTGATGGCAGCTTACTGCAAGAGCCGTAGTATTACATTAAGCGACCTGATGAAACCGTCTTACATGGAGAGTGTGATGCGTAAGTATGGTTTTCGTGACTGGGATTCTGCACTGGCAGCGATCGGACATGGCGGTCTGAAAGAAGGACAGGTTGTCAACAAGCTTCTGGATGAGTACAACAAGCAGCACCAGAAGAAGATCACGGATGAGCATATCATGGAAGCTGCTGAGGGCAAAGAAAAGATGCGGATCGCCAAATCCGGGAACGGCATTGTCGTAAAAGGCATCCATGATGTGGCAGTGCGTTTCTCCAAATGCTGTTCACCGGTTCCGGGAGATGAGATCGTCGGATTTGTGACAAGGGGGCGCGGCATTTCCGTTCACAGGACAGACTGCGTAAATGTGATGAACCTTTCAGAGACAGACAGGGCAAGACTGATCGAGGCAGAATGGCAGAAATCTGAGCAGGATAAAAACGAACGTTACACCGTAGAGATCAAGATTTTCGGATACAACCGTACCGGACTTCTTGTGGATATTTCCAAGATTTTTACAGAACGGAAGATTGACCTGAGTTCTCTGAACTGCCGTGTGAACAAACAGGGCGTTGCCACGATCCTGCTTACCTTTGATGTACAGGGCAAAGAAGAGCTTGCAAGCCTGACTGCCAAGATCCGTCAGATCGAGAGTGTGATCGATATCCAGCGTACTTCAGGCTGATCAGAGGAGGCGTTTATGGGAAATATAAAAATAGAAAAGATGGTGCTTGGCATGGTGCAGACCAACACCTGGTTTGTGATAAATGAGAAAACAAAGGAACTGATCCTGATCGATCCGGCGGATGATGCCGGGCGGATCATTCGGAAGATTGAAGCGGATGGCCTGAAATTGCAGGGGATTCTGCTTACGCATGGTCATTTTGATCATATCGGTGCGGTGGATGATTTAAGAGCATATTTTAAAGGTGTACAGTGTTATGCCGGCGAGAAGGAAGAGGAAGTACTGGAAAATGGCAGTTACAATCTTTCTGCTTCCTGGGCTGCTGCTCTGTCGATCCGTGCAGACCGTCTGCTGAGAGATAAGGAAACTTTGACTCTTGCAGGGTTTAAGATCAAGGTGATCGAGACACCGGGGCATACAAAGGGCGGTGTCTGTTATTATCTGTCGGAAGAAGGAGTACTGTTTTCCGGGGATACACTGTTTCGCACCAGCGTCGGGAGAACGGATTTTCCGACCGGCAGCATGTCACAGATCGTGCGTTCCGTGCAGTATCTGACGGAGAATCTGCCGGGTGATACAGTCGTTTATCCGGGACACCAGGAAATAACGACGATTGCCTATGAACAAAGATTTAACCCGTATTTATCTTAGCGGGAGTGCGATCTCCGACTAAGATAAACGCTCCGCGAGGCACACATTGTCCGGTAGATCATGGCTTTGTGCCGACCGGAACGTTTGCAAATAAAAATGAAATGAGTAGAACAGATGATAGCAATACAGTTCCAAAAGAGAGATTTTGAGTATGATGTATACAATCTGGTGAAATCGTTTTATCCGGAAGAAGAGATCGTTTTGTCTGACGATGACAGTCCGGCAGCGGAATACGATGAAAAAATCTCTCTTTTTTACGGGAAAAATAAGATAAGCATCCGCATCGAGCGTGTAAGCGGTGACCGGAAACGTCAGGAAGAAGGCGTGTGGCTCACAGAAGAGATGCACGGGCGGAAAGAAAGAAAAAATCAGACAAAAATTTTGCTGTACCATATGCTGCAGAAAAGAACCGGACAAGAACTTCCATGGGGAACACTGACCGGTGTGCGGCCGACAAAAATACCGATGGCACTGATCGATGCCGGACATTCTAACGTGGAGACGGCAAAGATCATGAGGGAGCAGTATCTGGTCAGCAGGGAAAAAACGGCACTGGCTGTTTCAATTGCCAACAGAGAACGTCATATCCTGGAGGATATTGACTATAAAAACGGATATAGCCTTTACATCGGGATTCCATTCTGCCCAACAATCTGTGCATACTGTTCGTTCAGTTCCAGTCCGTTAAAAGTGTGGAAAAATAAGGTCGATGATTATCTGGATGCACTTTGCCATGAAATCCGGGAAACGGCGAGTATGTGGGCCGGTCAGGTCCTGGATACAATCTATATCGGAGGAGGCACGCCGACCACGCTGGAGCCGCATCAGCTGGAGCGTTTATTGTCTGAAGTGGAAAAATGTTTTGATATCAGCCACATAAAAGAGTATACTGTGGAAGCGGGCAGACCGGACAGTATCACATGGGAGAAGCTGGCTGTGATCCGAAAGCATCCGGTGACCAGGATTTCCATCAATCCGCAGACGATGAACCAGAAGACGCTGGATATCATTGGAAGACGGCATACGGTGGAAGACATCCGAAAGGCATTTGCCGATGCCAGAGAGCTTGGGTTTGACAATATCAACATGGATCTGATCGTAGGACTTCCAGGAGAAGGCATCGAAGAGGTGGAGCACACCATGCAGGAGGTGTTATCTCTTGATCCGGACAGCATCACCGTACATTCTCTGGCCATCAAACGTGCGGCACGTCTCAACCTGTTTAAAGATGAATATAAAGAGATGACTTTCACAAACAATCAGAGGATCATGGAGATGACGGAGCAGTATGCGGCAAAAGCCGGTATGTTCCCATATTATCTCTACCGCCAGAAGAATATGAAGGGCAATTTTGAGAATGTCGGATATGCAAAACCGGAAAAAGAAGGCATTTACAATATCCTGATCATGGAAGAGAAGCAGTCGATCCTGGCACTTGGAGCCGGTGCTTCGACCAAGTTTGTGATGAATGACCGTATTGAGCGTGCGGAAAATGTAAAGGATATTAAAAACTATATCGAGCGGATCGATGAAATGATAGAACGTAAGAAACAGGGTTATTGTGACTATGAAAAAAACCGGGTATAATATCATACAGTTCAGCCTGAGCAAAGAACTGCAGCATGGGATGATGGTCAGTATTCTGGCCGGAGAGCTTGCAAGAAAGGCGGGACTGTCAGAAGAACAGTGCCACGAGCTGTCGATCGCAGGACTTCTGCATGACATCGGGAAACTTGAGATGGCAAAATATGTGTATCAGAAAGGACAGAAGCCGCTTACGATCGAGGAGATCAAGTATGTAAGGCTTCATCCGACACTGGGATATGCGATCACATCGCAAAATCATTATTCGAATTTTATCATAAAAAGCATTTTATATCATCACGAAAATTATGACGGCAGCGGTTTTCCATCGAACCTGAAGGAAGATGAGATCCCCATTGGGGCGAGGATCCTTCGGATCTGTGATGTGTTTGCGGCACTGATCTCCGATCGACCGTACCGCAGAGCTTTTTCATGGGAAAAGGCGGTTGCCATTATGATTGAAGAAATAAAAAATTTTGACCTGAAACTGTTTTTGTGTTTTCTGGAGATCATTCATGATGAGATCATCTGTGAAAGGCTCCGGACATGTGAACAGATGAAATGGGATTTAGAGGAGGATACTTTATGGCAATGAAGAAGAAGCCGGTAACCGGCATGAAAGATATTACACCACGCGAGATGGAGATCCGCGATTACGTGATCCGTATGATCAAAGATACTTACGGAACGTTTGGATTTTCTTCCATCGAGACACCTTGCGTGGAGCACATCGAGAACCTCTCCAGCAAGCAGGGCGGAGAAAACGAAAAACTGATCTTTAAGATTTTAAAAAGAGGCGAAAAACTGAAGATCGACACGGCTGAAACTGAGATGGATCTGGTCGACGGCGGACTGCGATACGACCTGACTGTTCCGCTGTCCAGATATTATGCAAACAATGCAAATAATCTGCCAAGTCCGTTCAAAGCACTGCAGATGGGAAATGTATGGCGTGCAGACAGACCGCAGAGAGGCCGTTACCGCCAGTTCATGCAGTGTGATATCGATATTCTCGGCGAGTCGACGATCCTGGCAGAAATCGAGCTGATCCTGGCAACTTCCACGCTGGTCGGCAAACTGGACTTTGAAAACTTTACGATCCGCATCAACGACCGCAGGATCTTAAAAGCTATGGCAGCATGCAGCGGTTTTCCGGAAGAAAGCTACGATACCGTCTTTATCATTCTTGATAAAATGGACAAGATCGGCAAAGAAGGCGTGGCAGAAGAGCTGGAAAAAGAAGGATTTGCAAAAGACAGCATCGACAAGTACCTGTCTCTGTTTGAAGAAGTGACCGAAGATGTAAATGGCGTACGCCGCTTAAAAGAACTTCTGGAAGGCTTCCTGGATCAGAAGATCGCAGAAGAACTGGAGACGATCATCCAGAGTGTTGACACTGTCAAGACAGCAAAATTCCAGATCGTGTTCGATCCGACCCTCGTTCGCGGTATGTCCTACTATACCGGACCGATCTTCGAGATCAGCATTGATGGATTCGGAGGTTCCGTCGGAGGCGGCGGCCGCTACGATGAAATGATCGGCAAATTCACCGGTCAGAAGACCTGTGCATGCGGATTCTCCATCGGATTTGAACGTATTGTCATGCTGCTTCTGGAGCGTGATTATCAGGTTCCAAGCAATGCAGGTAAGAAAGCATATCTGATTGAGAAAAATATGCCGGGTGACAAGCTGGCTGCAATTTTCAAAGAAGCCGCAGAAGAACGCAAGAACGGCAGCATTGTAAGCGTCAATATGATGAAGAAAAATAAAAAATTCCAGAAGGAACAGATGACGGCAGAAGGCTACACAGAATTCAAAGAATTTTTCTGTGACGGCATCAAATAAAGGAGGACAAAAGCAAATGGCTGAATCAATGAAAGGCCTGCACAGAAGCCACAGATGTGCAGAAGTCGTAAACGCAGCGATCGGCAGCGAAGTAACTGTCATGGGCTGGGTACAGAAAAGAAGAAATCTTGGTGGTATGATCTTTATTGATTTAAGAGACAGAAGCGGTCTGTTACAGATTGTTTTTGATGAGAATGATATCGGAACCGAAGGATATGAAAAAGCCGGCAAGCTGAGAAGTGAGTTTGTCATTGCCGTAACCGGTAAACTGGAAAAACGCGGCGGAGCAGTCAACGAAAATCTTGCAACCGGCGAGCTGGAAGTAAGAGCAGAGAGTCTGCGTATTCTTTCCGAGTCCGAGACACCGCCGTTTCCGATCGAAGAGCATATCCAGACAAGAGATGAACTTCGTCTGAAATATCGTTATCTGGATCTGCGTCGTCCGAACCTGCAAAGAAACCTGCTGCTTCGAAGCAAAGTAGCAACAGCGATCCGTCGCTTTATGGATGCAGAAGGATTTCTGGAGATCGAAACACCGATCCTGATCAAGAGTACTCCGGAAGGTGCAAGAGACTACCTCGTACCAAGCCGTGTACATCCGGGCAGCTTCTATGCACTGCCGCAGTCACCGCAGCTGCTCAAACAGCTGCTTATGTGTTCCGGATACGACCGCTATTTCCAGATCGCAAAATGTTTCCGTGACGAGGACTTAAGAGCAGACCGTCAGCCGGAATTCACACAGGTCGATATGGAGCTTTCTTTCGTTGATATGGACGATGTCATTGATGTCAATGAGCGTCTCCTGAAATACATTTTTAAAGAGATCGGCGTGGATGTACAGCTGCCGATCCAGCGTATGACCTGGCAGGAAGCCATGGACCGTTTCGGCTCTGACAAACCGGATATCCGTTTCGGCATGGAACTGCAGGACGTATCGGAAGTCGTAAAAGGCTGCGGATTCGGTGTATTTACCGGAGCACTGGAAAACGGCGGAACCGTTCGCGGTATCAATGCCAAAGGACAGGGGCATATGCCGAGAAAGAAGATTGATGCACTGGTAGAAGTAGCAAAGACTTATGGTGCCAAAGGACTGGCATATCTGGCAGTCAATGAAGACGGAACTTACAAATCTTCTTTTGCAAAATTCTTTGAAGAAGAACAGTTAAAAGAACTGGTAAAAGCAATGGACGGAGAACCGGGAGACTTACTGCTGTTTGCTGCGGACAAGAAAAAAGTTGTTTGGGATGTGCTCGGTGCACTGCGTCTGCATCTGGCAAAGAGTCTGGATCTGCTGAAAAAAGACGATTTCCGTTTCCTGTGGGTTACGGAGTTCCCACTGCTTGAGTGGTCCGAAGAACAGAATCGTTTCGTTGCCATGCATCATCCGTTTACCATGCCGATGGAAGAAGACCTCGATAAGATCGACAGCGATCCGGGAGCAGTACGTGCTCAGGCATACGATATCGTACTGAACGGAAATGAGATCGGTGGCGGAAGTATCCGAATCCACCAGGATGATATTCAGTCCAAGATGTTCGAAGTACTTGGATTTACGCCGGAACAGGCACAGAAACAGTTCGGATTCCTTCTGGATGCATTCAAATATGGAGTACCGCCACACGCAGGACTGGCATACGGACTGGATCGTCTGATCATGCTGATGGCAGGAGAAGACAGCATCCGTGAAGTTATGGCCTTCCCGAAAGTAAAAGATGCTTCCTGCCTGATGATGCAGGCACCGGATGAAGTAGATCCGAAGCAGCTGGAAGAGCTTGGTCTTGAGATCGAGAAAAAAGAAGAAAAAGAAGAAAAATAAAAAGACAGGATAACAGAAAATCCCGGATAACTGAAGAAATTCAGAAATCCGGGATTTTTAATTTTATGATGTTGGAGTCAAAAGTCCCCAAACTATGATGCCTACGGATTGTTCCGTGCGTTGCACTCCCACAATCCGCCCCAGTATTCGCATATCGTGGGATTATCATCCCACTTTTATGCTCATATCGGGGCGGGTCCCAAGGTCTTTCATCCACCTATGAGCAAGCTCATGTGGATTTAGACCTTTTGACCCTGGCATCATCTTATTCGGATTGCAATCTCCGACCAGGATGACCGCTCGTTCGCTGAGTCGGTTTTTACTGTTCTGTATCCGATACACTGTCAGAAACATCAACGGATCCATTTTGAAAAGCCTGAATGGCAGCTCCGGCATTTCCAAGAAGTGCATTGGTGAAATCTTCGTTCAGCTGAATTTCCCAGGAAGAGCCGTTGTTTGTAAAATGGATCGTCACTTCGGTATCTGTCGTGTCGGTGTTTTCCGTCAGTGCCTGTGCAAGCAGAGCGGCTGTTTCATCGGCAAGCTCACTGGAAGAGGCACGGAGTGACTTTGAGGTAGCCGCATAGTGTATCAGAAGATCCTGATAATGTTTTAATACACGCTCCATATCCAGGCTGGTGATGGAAAGTGTTGCCGTGGCAGATTTTTCTGCCTGGTCTTCCTGAACCGACAGGATTTTATAAGAGATACATTTACTTAATTGTTCGGCAAGAGCATGGTCCACTTTCTCATAGTCCTTGCTGTACGTGGCAAAAATATCATGCATGTTCAGATAAGATTTCCATTGGTCCGGGGACTTTTCTTTCAGCCCTTCCATGACAACGTTAATGATCTCTTCCGGTGTGACCAGATATGGATCTTTCAGATAGGTGATAAAACCGCTGACCAGATCATCCTCCAGCTGATCCGTATTCTGGATCATCCAGCCATCTTCCGTTTTCAGAAGCTTAATATCCGCTTCGGTGGTCACCAGATCATAGGTGTTTTCGGATAAAACATCGCCAAGCAGTGCAAAATAAGAGTTCAGCGTCATATTTTCCGATGAGCCGCTGCCCGTACCTTTCTTGACGAGAGCCAGACAGATATCCTTTGCGAGGGCACGCGTATCCAGATTGGTGATTTCTACGTGCACCGTCGCTTTCTTATCCTCCACGGAAGAACTCTTTATCTTATAATCGAAATTCTGAAAGAACCGTTTTACCGCTTCAGTTGTCTCGATTCCGACATCGCTGCTGGAAGAATGGGAACTCATCATATCCTCATAGGAAACAAAAGCCTTGATCGTGCTCTCATCCAGCTCTTTGATCAGGTTCAGTTCCTTTTTGACAGCACGTTTCGGAGAGTCCTTGGAACATCCGCCGAGCGAAAAAGGCATGACCAGAAGCAAAAGGATCAGGAGCAGAGAGGCAGAAAAATATTTCCGGTTCATAGCGTCCTCCTTATAGCAAATTTAAATTTATTTTATCCGATATCAAAGATATTGTCAAACATCTTGACATTTTTGCAAAAGTTATATATATTTAAACAAACTTGCAAATGAATAAAACTTCAGAAAGAGAGGATCAGATATGTATTCGTTAGATGAAGTAAAATCCGTAGACCCGGAAATCGCATCCTGTATCATCAAAGAAGAGGAACGTCAGAACAGTCACATTGAGCTGATCGCTTCCGAAAACTGGGTAAGCAAAGCTGTCATGGCAGCCATGGGCAGCCCATTGACGAATAAATATGCAGAAGGATATCCTGGCAAACGTTATTATGGCGGGTGTCAGTGTGTGGATGAGGTAGAGCAGCTTGCCATTGACCGTGCCAAAGAACTGTTTGGATGCACCTATGCCAATGTACAGCCGCATTCCGGAGCACAGGCAAATATGGCAGTCTTTTTTGCCATGTTAAAGCCGGGAGATACCGTGATGGGCATGAACCTTGCACACGGCGGACATCTGACACACGGAAGCCCAGCAAATTTTTCCGGTGCATATTTTAACGTTGTACCGTATGGCGTAAACGATGACGGCGTGATCGATTACGAAGAAGTCAGAAGGATCGCAAACGAATGTCATCCGAAACTGATCGTAGCCGGTGCCAGTGCCTATGCAAGGATCATCGATTTCAAGAAGTTCCGCGAGATCGCCGATGAAGTCGGTGCGTATCTGATGGTGGATATGGCACATATCGCAGGACTTGTGGCAGCAGGACTCCATCCAAGCCCGATCCCGTATGCGGATGTGACAACGACCACAACACACAAAACGCTGCGTGGACCAAGAGGCGGTCTGATCCTCTCGAGCGAAGAAACAGCAAAGAAATTTAACTTTAACAAAGCTATTTTCCCTGGCATACAGGGTGGACCGCTGATGCATGTGATCGCAGCAAAAGCTGTCTGCTTTAAAGAAGCACTGTCAGATGATTTCAAGATATATGCTCAGGGTGTTATTGACAATGCCCAGGCACTTTGCAGAGGCCTTACAAAACGCGGCATCCGCATTGTTTCCGGAAAGACGGAAAATCATCTGATGCTGGTGGATCTGACCAACCTTGGAAAGACCGGAAAAGAAGCAGAAAACCTGCTGGATGAGGTCAACATCACCTGCAATAAAAATACCATACCAAACGATCCGAAATCCGCTTTTGTGACAAGCGGTGTCCGACTTGGAACGGCAGCTGTCACCTCAAGAGGCATGAATACCGAAGACATGGATGTGATCGCAGAAGCGATCGCCATCGTGCTGAAAGAGGAAGAAAATGCTGCAAAACGGGCAAAAGCTCTGGTGAAAGGTCTGACGGAGAAATATCCGCTGATCTAAAAAATCGAATAAAATATCCGGAAGGCTCCTGCATATGCGGGAGCCTTTTTGATGGCAAAGTGAAGTGTGAATACAGAACGTTCAAACTTTAAAAGAAAATTAAGTATTCAATAAAAAGGGAATGTGTTATACTGTACGGGTCAGAGAAATATCTGTTTATAAATCAGAGGCAGGAGGTAAATATGAATAAAAAGAAATTGATCATAGGGGGGAGTGCGGCAGGCGTGATCCTTGTTGCGGCAATCTTTGGATTTGTTTTTCTGAAGGGACATTCATCCGGTTCTTCAGACAGTGGAGATCTGGTGTATGTGGATTCTGTGACATCGATCATGGGACTTGGAAGCGGTACCGGACAGCTGAACCGTTTCGCAGGTGTGGTGGAGCCGCAGAAAACGGTGACGATCAAACAGTCATCCGACAAAAAGGTAAAAGAATGTTATGTAAAAGAAGGCGATGAGGTCAAAAAGGGCCAGAAGCTTTTTATTTATGATACATCAGAAGCGGAGGAGAACCTTTCTAGCAAAGAGATCGAGATCGACCGCATTAAGATGGATATCGAAACTTACAAATCAAATATTGCAACACTTCAGAAAGAAAAAGCAAATGCGTCCAGCGAAGATCAGCTGGATTATACTGTGCGTATCCAGTCTGCCCAGAACAACCAGAAAAAGAGCGAATACGAGCTGAAAAGCACGCAGCAGGAGATCGAGCAGCTTAAAAAGAGCATTCAGGAAGCAGAAGTGACAAGTGAGATCGACGGAGTCGTAAAATCCATCAACAATTCCAGTGATGACAGTGCCGGATATTCCGGCTCTTCTTCGGATGATTCCAATGCGTATATGACGCTTTTATCGACCGGACATTACCGCATCAAAGGTACGATAAATGAACAGAACCGTACTTCCTTAAATGAAGGTGATGCCGTAATCGTACATTCCCGTGTAGACGAAAACCAGACCTGGAAAGGTACCGTAAGCACGATCGATCTGGAGCATCCAGAGGAAAACAGCGACAGCGGCTATTATATGAGCAGTTCTTCTTCAAGTGATACGACAAGTTCCAGCAACTATCCGTTTTACATTGATCTGGAGGATGACAGTGACCTGATGCTTGGACAGCATGTTTATGTGGAAAAAGACGAAGGCCAGACAGAAAACAGAGAAGGCCTGTGGCTGACAAGCTATTATATCATCCAGGAAGACGGACAGGATCCTTACGTCTGGGCAGCCGGCAGGCACGATAAGATCGAAAAACGCAAAGTAACGCTTGGCGAATATGATGAAAAACTCGATCAGTATCAGATCACGGAGGGTCTGACGGAGGATGATTATATCGCTTATCCGGAAGATTCCATCACAGAGGGCGAAAAAGTAACAAAAAATATCGAAGATATATATGGAAACAGCGATGATGGCTCTGATGGAAGTATGGATGGTGGTGTGGATTCGGATGTCATGAACGGATCTGATGATGGAGAGATCATAGGAGGATCTGACGAGGATGTTATGCCGGAGGAGGCCGGAAGTGCATCCGATATGATAAACAGTGCGGATGATAATATGCCGGATGAAGAAGATTATCCGGACGACAGTGCAGATGACAGTGCAGGCAGCATGCCGGACGGGGCAGCAGAAACCGGAGATCGTCCTGCAAGTGCAGAATAATGCGGCATTGGAGGAAAAGACAGTGATATTGGAATTGAAACATATATATAAAGACTATATTCAGGGCAGCATGGTTGTTCCGGTCTTGAAGGATATCAATCTCCAGGTAGAGAAAGGAGAATATCTGGCGATCATGGGTCCGTCTGGTTCCGGAAAGTCCACGCTTATGAATATCGTGGGCTGCCTGGACCGTGCGACAAAGGGAGAATTCATCCTGGACGGTCATATGGTGGGCGGTATGAAAGACAATGATCTGGCGGATCTAAGGCTCAATACGATCGGTTTTGTATTTCAGACGTTTCAGCTTCTGCCAAGACAGACTACACTGGATAATGTTGCACTGCCGCTGATCTATGCGGGCGTACCGAAAGCAGAGCGTATGAAACGTGCGGCGGCGGCACTTGACAAGGTCGGACTTTCTGACCGTATGAATTTTATCCCGAATCAGCTTTCCGGAGGTCAGAAACAGCGTGTAGCAATCGCCAGGGCGATCGTCAACAATCCGGAAATCCTTCTGGCGGATGAGCCGACCGGTGCACTGGATTCCAAGTCCAGTCATCAGGTCATGGAGCTTTTCCAGAAGTTAAATGACGAAGGAGTTACCGTTGTCATGATCACGCACGACAGCCATGTGGCACAGTGTGCAAAGCGGATCGTTGACATTTTTGACGGTGAGATTTCAGAACGTGACCGAAAGGAGGAAACTCTTTGAAGAAAAAGAATGTGATGATCATAACGGCAGCGGTACTGGTGTGTGCGATCACAATCACGGGGATCGCAAGAGCAGTAAGAGGCGGCGGCAGTGCCGTGGATGTCACGCAGGTATCTTACCTGAACAGCGGCTGGTGGGATGAAGGCACTTCAACCAGCGGTTATGTTACGGCAAATGCTTCTCAGGATGTCTATCTGGAAAGCGACAGCGTGGTAGAGAAAGTTTATGTGAAAAAGGGTGACAAAGTCAAGATTGGCGATACCCTTCTGGAATATGACAAGACCCTTCTGCAGCTGAATCTGGAAGAAGAACAGATCAACAAACAGATTCAGGAGTTGGAACTGCAGGGAGCAAAAAATGATCTGGAAAAATTAAAGAAGATCACACCAGTGCCAGACAGTGAAGGCAGCTCATCCGGTGCCTCTCTTCTGGATGAACCGGATGACAGTTCAGATGATCTGGATGACAGTGGAGCAGATGGATATGAGGAAGCCAGGGCAACGATTGTGAAACATAATGTTTCACTGGTTTCCACGGCAGCAGGTGCGGATGTGCAGGTCATTGACGGAAACAGCGATGGCAGTGACAGCACCGGAACGGCCGGCGGGGAGACAACGCAGCAGACTGAAAGCCAGACGCCGGAAAGCACGACGCCTTCCACGGAGCCGGCATATCCGGCAGAAACGGAATCCGAGCCAGAAACAGAAGAAGAGACGGAAGATTCTCCACTTGCAAAGACAAAGGCGTACCAGAAACTGGATTATAAGACGAAATACTATAAAGGAAGCGGAACGAAAAAAGATCCGTATGTGTATCTCTGCAAAGAAGGAGCAGAGGTTTCGGCATCTTTCATGAACAAAATCCTTGGATTCAATACCGATGGCAGTTCCAGAAAAGAAGGCGGTGTGAATAAAGACGGAAAAGGCTGCTATGCAGTTTTGCAGATCAGAGAGGGAGATTCTCTGGCGGGCGGATATATCAAATCCGTGACGATCAACGGAACGATCGATGCAGGCAAAGCCTATGCTCCGGATGTGACCTGGATCTTTACCAGCCAGGGCATTACCAAAAAAGTGCCGGATATCCAGGATCCGCAGAACGATGATCCAGATGAACCGGACGATCCGGATGAACCAGACGATCCGGGTGATGGTCCGTTTGAACCGGGTGATGGCATTTATACCGTATCGGAACTCAAACAGGCGATCGCCGAAAAAGAAAAAGAAATCAAGGAACTTGAGCTGGATATCCGTGATGCGGAAGTCAGTGTCAGCCAGGCACAGAGAAAACTGGATGAGGCTACGGTGAAGGCAACAATCAACGGTGTGGTGAAAACCGTCGGCGATCCGAAAGTCGGACAGGTTGACGGAGAAGCTTTTCTGACAGTGACAAGCAACAAAGGAATGTATGTGAAGGGCAGCATCAGCGAGATGGATCTCGGAAACGTCGTTGTCGGTTCCACAATTACCGGAACGGCACAGGAGAGCGGTACACCGATCACAGCAGAGATCACAGAGATTTCCAAATATCCGTCTAACGCTGATGGCAATTATTATGGCGGAGACAGCAATCCGAATGCTTCCAGCTATCCTTTTACTGCCTATATTGAGGATTCTGATGATCTGATCAATCATGAATACGTGGATATCCAGATCGAAGGAAACGGCGGAAACGGATCTTCCGTTTATCTGCCGAAAGCACTGATCCGCATGGAAAACGGGCAGAGCTATGTATATATAGAAGGAAAAAATAAAAAACTGAAGAAACAGTATGTCCGTACAGGACAGACATTATATTCCACCTATATTGAAGTAAAAGAAGGAGTCAGTGAGACAGACTGGATCGCCTTTCCATACGGAAAAGCAGTAAAAGAAGGTGCACCGGTAAAAGAACTGGAAGGAAGCGGATTCGCAGATCAGTTATACTGATCGGGCATGCGTTTTTCAGTACTTGCCGTGCAGTTGAAAACAGGAGGTAGAATGTGTTAGAAAATATAAGACTGGCATTTCAGGGTGTATGGTCGCATAAACTGCGTTCTATGCTGACGATGCTCGGTATTATTATCGGTATTGCATCCATTATTTCCATTGTTTCTACGATTCAGGGAACGAACGAACAGATCAAGCAGAATCTGATCGGCGGCGGAAATAATACGGTAGATATAGAGCTTTACCGTGCAGATGAAAAAATCCAGGTGTCGGATTACGAACAGGCACCGAGCGGCGTGCCGACTATAACGGATGATATTCTGCAGGAGATCAAAGACGTGGACGGTGTGGAGAGTGCCGCCGCCTACTACAGCAGAAGCTATGCCGATAGTATTTATTATAATAATAACTCTCTTCAGGGAGCACAGGTACTTGGCGTAGACAATAATTATTTCAGTACGACCGGTTATGTAGTGCGTACCGGCCGTACCTTCCGGGAAGAGGACTACAAAGAATTTCATAAAGTCGTGATCCTGGATCAGTCGGCAGCGACGAGCCTGTTTCAGGAGGAAAGTCCGCTCGGAAAAACGATCGAGATCAACAAAGAGCCGTTTACGGTCATCGGGATTGCACAGAAACTGGAAGAATTTGAGCCGACGATCAATAGCTTTGAAGAATATAATAACTATAAAGGAAACGAAAGTCTTGGCGTGGTCTACATTCCTTCCGCATGCTGGTGCATTCCGTATCAGTATGACGAGCCGCAGAATGTTGTGGTACGTGCATCATCCACCGAGACGATGACAAAAGTCGGACAGAAAAGTGCAGATATCCTGAATGGCTACATGAATGTAAAAGAAGACGATGTAAAATACAAAGCAACGGATGTGCTGGAACTTGCAGCACAGATCCAGAGTTCCAGTGCCACGATGAACACGCAGCTGATTTGGATCGCAAGTATTTCTCTTCTGGTCGGCGGCATCGGCGTTATGAACATCATGCTGGTATCGGTAACCGAGCGAACGAGCGAGATCGGACTGAAAAAGGCGATCGGAGCCAAGAAACGCAGCATCCTGACGCAGTTTCTGACAGAGGCGGTTGTGCTGACAAGTCTTGGCGGAATTATCGGAGTGATCGCAGGAAATATCCTGGCACAGGTCATCCATAAAGTTTCCGGGACACCGGTGGCGATCAGTATTCCGGCAATTCTGATCTCTGTGCTGTTTTCCATGGTGATCGGAATCGTGTTCGGACTGCTCCCGTCGGTACAGGCCGCAAACCTCGATCCGATCGATGCTCTGCGTCACGAATAAGCACGAAGAAATCAGAAAAAAGGCTTGCACTTGGAAAATTTTTATGATACACTACCAGAGGCAAAAAATAATCACGTGTGTGGATTCTGAAGATGGTGCTGCATGGCAGTTGATTAGGAAGCAAAAGCACACGGAAGAAAAACCAAAAGGAGAAAAGACATGAGTGTAATTTCAATGAAACAGTTACTGGAAGCAGGTGTTCATTTCGGACATCAGACAAGAAGATGGAACCCTAAAATGGCTCCGTACATCTACACAGAGAGAAATGGTATCTACATCATCGACCTGCAGAAAACAGTAGGTATGGTAGACACAGCTTACAAAGCAGTAGAAGATATCGTAGCTGACGGCGGTACCGTTCTTTTCGTTGGTACAAAGAAACAGGCTCAGGATGCTGTTAAGACAGAAGCTGAGAGATGCGGAATGTACTATGTAAACGAAAGATGGCTTGGTGGTATGCTGACAAACTTCAAGACCATCCAGAGCAGAATCAAACGTCTGAAAGAGATCGAGGCTATGCAGGAAGACGGTACTTTTGATGTACTGCCGAAAAAAGAAGTTATCGCTCTGAAAAAAGAGATGGATAAACTGCAGAAAAACCTTGGCGGTATCAAAGACATGAAGAAAATCCCGGATGCTATCTTCGTAGTAGATCCGAAAAAAGAAAGAATCTGTGTTCAGGAAGCTCATACACTGGGTATCACTCTGATCGGTATTGCAGATACAAACTGTGATCCGGAAGAACTGGATTATGTAATCCCAGGTAATGATGATGCTATCCGTGCCGTAAAACTGATCGTTTCCAAGATGGCAGACGCTGTTATCGAAGCAAATCAGGGTGCAGAAGAAGCAGTAGCTGAAGAAGCTGCAGAAACAGAAGAAGCAGCTGAATAATCAATAGATACAAAGCAAATATACCACTTATTATCCGGAGGAAAATAAAATGGCAGTTACAGCAAAACTGGTAAAAGAGTTAAGAGAGATGACCGGAGCAGGTATGATGGACTGTAAAAAAGCCCTGACTGCTACAGACGGTGATATGGACAAGGCTGTTGAGTTCCTGAGAGAAAAAGGACTGGCAACCGCTCAGAAAAAAGCAGGAAGAATTGCAGCAGAAGGTATCGTAATGCTGAAAGTTTCCGAAGACGGTAAAAAAGCTGTTGCAGTAGAAGTAAATGCTGAGACAGACTTTGTTGCAAAGAATGAAAAGTTCCAGGGATATGTTGCACAGGTTGCAGAACTGGCTCTGAACACAAAAGCAGCAGATATCGATGCATTTATGGAAGAAGAGTGGACATTCAGCGAGTCCGCTACCGTAAAAGAAGAACTGGCTCATCAGATCGCAACCATCGGCGAGAACATGAACATCCGTCGTTTTACACAGGTTACAGAAGAAAACGGTTTCGTAGCTTCTTATACACACATGGGCGGTAAGATCGGTGTTCTGGTTGACGTTGAGACAGACGTTGTAAACGATGCAGTAAAAGAAATGGCTAAAAACGTAGCAATGCAGGTTGCAGCTCTGAAACCGCTGTACACAAACGACAGCGAAGTAAGTGCAGAATACATTGCTCATGAAAAAGAAATCCTGCTGGCTCAGATCATGAACGATCCGAAAGAATCCCAGAAACCGGAAAAGGTTATCCAGGGCATGATCGCAGGCCGTATCAACAAAGAGCTGAAAGAAATCTGTCTGCTGGATCAGGTATATGTAAAAGCAGAAGATGGAAAACAGTCTGTTGGTAAATACGTTCAGGAAGTAGCAAAAGCAAACAACGCAAACATCACAATCAAAGGTTTCGTAAGATTTGAAACAGGCGAAGGTCTGGAGAAAAAAGAAGAAAACTTTGCAGAAGAAGTTGCAAAACAGATGAAATAAATCATAAGTTATCATAACTTGATTTTATAAAAAAAATTCTATTTTATAACGGGTGAAAACCCACATTATAGAGGAGAAAATCCCTTAAATGTACTATTTTTAGTATGTTTGAGGGATTTTTTTTGCTTTCTGAATCCTGAAAATGCAAAATATCTTAAATTCATAAAATATCATAAATTATCACGTCTTATCGTAGAATTTTGGTTTATTTTGGTTTGATTTGGGAAAATTTTGGTTCAACCAAATTAGATGCGAAGTCTTCCTGTTTCTTTAGTAAGACGAAAATGTAACACAATAATCAGAGCCGATATGAGTTTTCATTCTAAAAAATGTATAAGGAGGAAGAAAGAAATGTGTAAGGTAATTGCAATAGCAAACCAGAAGGGTGGAGTAGGAAAAACTACTACAACAGTTAATTTAGGTATTGGATTAGCAAGAAAGGGAAAAAGGGTTGTGTTAATAGATGCAGACCCACAGGGTAGCATGACAGTAAGTCTTGGAATTGATGAACCAGACAAGATTGAGTATTCATTGGCAAATGTGTTAATGGATGTTGTAAATGAGGAAGAAATCGATTATGCAAAAATAATTTTAAAACATGAAGAAAATATTGATTTTATTCCGGCAAACATAGAGTTGGCAGGATTAGAGGTTTCTATGGTTAATGTAATGAGCAGGGAATTAGTAATGAAAAGATTTATTTCTAATATAAAAGAAAACTATGACTATATTCTCATTGACTGTATGCCAAGCCTTGGAATGATAACTATTAATGCGCTTGTATGTGCCAATTCAGTACTAATTCCAGTTCAGGCATCGTATTTACCGGTAAAAGGATTACAGCAGTTAATAAAGACGATAAGCAGAGTAAGAAGACAGATAAATCCGGAGCTAAAAATAGAAGGTATGGTTATGACAATGGTTGATATGCGTTCTAACTATACAAAGGACATATTAGAGGCATTAGAGAGCACCTACGGAGAAACAATTGGAATATTTGACAGCAGAATACCAATGTCAGTAAGAGCTGCAGAAACAAGTGCTGAGGGAAAGAGTATATATATTCATGATCCAAGGGGAAAGGTGGCAAAAAGTTATGAAGAATTAACAGAGGAGGTGCTTGTACATGAGTAAAGTAAGAGAAAAAATAAAATTAACAAGTTATGATGAATTATTGAAAGTGGAAATAACAGATGGATTAAAAGAAATAGATGTAGATAAATTACATGATTTTAGCAATCATCCATTTAAGGTGTCGGATGATGAAAAGATGGAAGAATTAACAGAGTCAATAAGGGAAAGAGGTGTACTTCTTCCTATATTGGTAAGGAAAACAAATGACGAAGAATACGAGATAATATCGGGACACAGAAGAACTCACGCAGCAAGACTTGCAGGAATTGAAAAGGTGCCGGTTATTATAAGGGAATTAAGTGATGACGATGCCACAATTGTAATGGTTGATTCAAATATTCAAAGAGAAGAAATTCTTCCAAGTGAAAAAGCATATGCATTTCAAATGAAACTTGAAGCGATTCAACATAAAGGAATAAAAGGAGAAGAAAGCAGGGAAGTTGTAGGAGAGGCAAATGGCTTGTCAGGGAGACAGGTATCACGATACATAAAGCTTACTAATCTGTTACCGGAGTTACTTGAAATGGTAGATGAAAAAAAGATTGCCATAAAACTTGCAGTGGAAATAGCAGAATTGTCCGAGAGTGAACAGCAGGAAATTTTAGATTATTTCAATCTTGGATATAAGGTTAGTTTAGAGCAGGTTAAGGCAATTAAAAATAAGGAAAAATCAACAGACATCATTGAAAGATCGGAAGAGAAAACTCAGCAGAGTGCAAAGGTTACAATATCCAGGAAGAAACTTAAGCAGTATTTTCCTGAAAATTATACAAAGGCAGAAATGGAGAACATAATTTACCAGTTATTGGAGAAATGGAAGAGTGATGGTTATGACATTTGATTATTATTATGGAGCTCAGGCAGAGCAGTTTAATTTCATAAGAATTCCCAAAGCAATGATTGTAGACCCAATGTTTGCAGATTTGTCAGTCAATGCAAAACTTCTTTGCGGCTAACGGCGGTACAGGCACAATGGCAGATGTGACCGGTATTTCCGGCAAATACACGCTTCCTGCAAACGGCTTCACTGCTCCTGCCGGTAAGCAGTTCAAGGCTTGGAGCGTTGGCGGTGTTGAAAAGGTGGTTGGCGATAAGATTACCGTTACTGCTAACACTACCGTAACCGCAGTTTGGGAAGCTGTTGAGTACAATGTAACCGTGACAGGCGGTACTGCATCCGTTGGTGCAGGCACTCCGATCACCAAGGCAACAATGGGTACAACCGTTACTCTGACCGCAGGTGCAGCTCCGTCCGGCAAGGTATTTGATAAGTGGGAAGTTGTAAGCGGCGGCATTACCCTTGCAGACGCAAATAGCGCAACCACAACATTTACTATGCCTGCAAGTGCAGTAAGTGTGAAAGCGACCTACAAGAACGCTCCACATACGCACACCTATAATCAGGAAACTGTAAAACCAGAAGCACTTAAAACCCCTGCTGACTGCACAAGCAACGCAGTATATTTCAAGAGCTGCTCCTGCGGTGCAATCAGCACAACAGATACCTTCGTAGCGATGAATACTGCTCTCGGTCATGCATATGGTTCTGATTGGAAATACGATTCTACAAACCACTGGCACGAATGTTCTCGTTGCCACGACAAAAAGGACGAAGCGGCTCACGATTATGGTTCTGACAATGTTTGCGACACCTGCGGATATTACAAAACTGTACCGCACACTCACAATCTGACTTTGGTTGCTGCGAAAGCTGCCACCTGCACAGAGGGCGGTAAGGAAGCATACTACAAGTGCGAAGGTTGTGGCAAGTTCTATGAAGATGTACTCGGTACAAAGGAAATAACCGACCTTGCATCTTGGGGCAATATTGCTAAGATTGCCCACACCACAAAGCAAACCGTAACAAAGGCAACCCCAACAGCAAACGGCAAGATAGTAAATTACTGTTCGGTATGTAAGAAAACTCTTTCAACGACAGTAATTCCAAAGGCATCAAGCATAAAGCTTAAAGCAACATCATTAACATATAACGGAAAGGTTAGAACACCTAAGGTTATTGTTAATGACAGAACAGGAAAGACACTTGTTAAGAATACTGACTATACTGTGTCTTATGCAAAAGGAAGAAAGTATGTTGGCAAGTACGCAGTAAAGATTACCTTTAAGGGTAAATACAGCGGAACAAAGACGCTTTATTTCACAATCAAGCCAAAGGCAACAAGTATTTCCTCACTTAAAGCAGGTTCAAAGAAGTTTACAGTAAAGTGGAAGAAGCAGGCTACACAGACAACAGGCTATCAAGTTCAAGTCGCAACCAATAAGAAATTCAAGAAGAACAAGAAAACCGTAACAATCAAGAAGCAGAAGACTACAAAGACTACCGTTAAAAAGCTTAAGGCAAAGAAAAAATATTATGTAAGAGTTTGCACCTATAAGACAGTTAAGATTAACGGCAAATCCATAAGGATTTATTCAGGCTGGTCAAAAACTAAGACTGTTACAACAAAGAAATAACAGATAGCTAACCATTTAAGGATGGCGGTAGCGGAGCTTCCGCTGCCGCCTTTTCCTTACGAAAAGAAATCGAACAAGGAGAAATCAAATGGACGAACAAGAAATTGAAGAAATACTCAGAACATTTGACAAAGCACCTTCGCCTTCGTCAGAGAATAGTGTTCAAAGTCATTTTAGTGCGATTGGGGGCATTTATGACTGAGACTTTTGAGAGACATCGCTCAAATCAAAATCGTAACACGAATTGAAATGAGCAAAACTCCGAGCGAATACAGAAAATCATATTTATAACCGTTGACTTTATAAAAGCTCGGGTGTATAATCAAAAAAATAAAGCTGTCTCGGCTGATGAAGACTATAAATTTTGCTGTTTCTGAACACAACAGCAGAGTTTACAGTCTTATTTTTTTAGGTGATAATATGAAATTCAAAAAATATGCAACAAAAACGCTGATGATCGTTATCGGATCAATAATATCCGCATACGGAATTACGCTTGCAATAGGCGCAGGTTTCGGCGGCGCAACACTTGCGATATTGTGGCAAGGGCTGACGAATGTGACAGGTATGTCAATCGGCACATCGTCGCTTATTGTGGCTGTGGCAATGATAATTTTTGCCCTTTTCTATGACAGAAAACAAATCAATATCGGCACAATTCTTTACCAAATCATTTACAGTTTTTTCGTAGATGTATTCACAAAAATTCAGCATTATACAGATATTAAAGCGGTTAATTTTGTTATAATGCTGCTTGGCATTGCTATATTTTCGTTCGGAACGGGGATTTACTCAGCCGCTGATTTCGGCAGGGGCTCATATGAAGCAGTCACATTTTCGCTTGCCGAAAAAAACGGGTGGAAAATCAAAATCGTACGAATGGTTCTTGATATTATAATGGTAATTATCGGCGTTTTGCTCGGCGGTAAATTCGGAATTTGCACAATTGCCACCGTTTTGCTCTCCGGTCCGATAATTCAGGCAACCGTAAGCACTGTTAAGAAATCAAAGATTTTAAAAAACATTTCTTAAAATTCTCATACAAGCCTAAAAGTGATAAGACATACAAAAAGGATGGAATTCGATTTTGAACAAGTCTGTAAAAAATGGACAATAGAAAAAACGGAGTTAAGGTTATATCCGCTAACGAAAACATTAGCGAAGGCTCAAAAGGCATAATTCTTGAATACGTACTTGAAGGTATGGCTGAATATTATTCAGCAGACTTATCAGAGAAAGTCATTTTGCCGATGATCGTACTTAAATGCTTTGATGATATTCTTTCCCCTACCCTACCAAAGAAGCCGTTGTTAAAAAGGCTGAAGAACTTCAAGCACAAGGTATGATTTCAGTTATTGACAAAGTAATGGCATTATTATACTATGACAGTGTGAGTTAACAGTAAACCAAAGAACAATATGTCGATCATGAAAGAATGCTCCTTTGTGTTTCCCGTGCTTATGATTATTACAAGCAAAATAGCTATTGACTAAAACATTTACACAAAATCAGTGTTAAAAATATAGCCGATGCAACAAAAACAAAATACCACTGAATTTGGAGAAAAATTATGATTTTTAAGAAACCTGTTTTATCAGATGGAATTACAGAAAGCACTTTTGAATGCAAAAGAGATGGATTGACGATTCGTGGAACAATCTACCGTCCAAAAGGAGATCATCTTCCGATTGCAATCGTATGTCACGGATTTATGGCATGGCAAGACAGTGTGAAACATTATGCGGCTTTTTGGCTGAAATGGGATATGTTGCATTTACATTTGATTTTTGTGGCGGTTCTGCTATGTGTGGAAAAAGTGACGGAAAAACCACAGAGATGTCTGTTCTGACAGAAACCAAAGATCTGAAAGCGGTCATTGAATATGTTAGAAATCTTTCCTATACAGATTCTGAAAAAATTTTATTGATGGGATGCAGTCAGGGCGGTTTTGTGTCTGCTTTGGTGGCAGCAAAGAACAACTTTCCGATAGAAAAACTTGTCCTGTTTTATCCGGCATTGTGTATCCCGGATGACGCCAGAGCCGGAAAAATGATGATGGCAAAATTTGATCCGCAAAATGTTCCCGATACTTTCCGCTGCGGACTGATGAAATTGGGGTGTTGCTATGCAATGGATGTCATGCAAATGGATGCCTTTGCAGAAATTAAGAACTACGCCGGCAGGGTGTGCATCGTGCATGGTACAAAGGATAAAATCGTAGATGTTTCTTATGCCAAACGTGCGGCAGAAGCATATAAAAGTACGATGCCGATCGGAATGCAAGATTCCAAACGGGTGCAACTTCATTTTATAGATGGCGGAGGGCATATGTTTTCGAAAAAGCATGATGTCATTGCAATGAAATTATTAAAAGAATTCGCCGCAAAACACGAATGATTTTCATCTGATACCATATGGACAAATCTCCACCTTTAAAGACTTGACAGTTGATATAATCTGCCATCACCTCGGAACATTCGTGTTCCGAGGCTTTTTTATGCCCGAATACTGCTTTTTACGGCGGTATTCGAGCAAAGTGTCTGCGTTCTTTGCAAAATTTCTTTTATATTTTTCAAGGTGTACTCGGTCGGAACTCCTATGCCGATGTCATTCGTTCCGATTAAAATCACAAGATTTTTCGGGTTTATGTTCAAGGCGTTACATTCGAGCCTTTCCAACAATCTGTCGCTGTCAACGGCAAACAATCCCGCACCGATTGCGCCGCAAAATTCAGGCTTATCGGATATGAAAATCTTTGTGTTCAACCGCTTTTGCAACACTTTTTTCAAAAACGTGTTTTCGGGCAGATGAAATAGTCCCCCTTGGCTTGCAACTAAACCTAAAAATCGCATAATTTTTAAGGCTTTTGCCCTGTTTTGGGCAGAAGCCTTTTTGCATATTTAATAAGATTTTCTTCTTCGTGTAATATTAAATGTGTCGGCTGTAAAATTAACAAAATTTAATTGGATTTTCATTGACCCATATAACACCTTACAATATAATAAAAGCAAATATATAGCTTATAAAGGAGGTTCCTTAATGACGAAAAAAATAACCGCAATATTCTTGGCATTGTGCATGGCAATTTCCGTTTTGCCGATGACCATTCAGGCGGCATCAAAGCCCGATATTAAAGTTGGCGACTATGTTAAAATGGGCGCGTATAACAATGCCTCAATTCTTTGGCGATGTGTAAGCATTGACAATAACGGACCGCTTATGCTTGCAGACAAAATTGTTGACACCCTTGCATATGATGCCAAAACAAATGACAACAGCAATTCAAAATCACACAGCAGAAGCTATAAGCGTGATGATTACGGTTCTAACTATTGGAAAGACAGCAATATGCGTTCTTGGTTAAATTCGACCGCAGCTGAAGGCAAAGTCGATTGGCTTTGTGGCAACCCTCCGAAAGACGGATATGTAAGCGGTGTGGGAGCGTACAACGAAAAAGCGGGTTTTCTCAACGCTTTTTCAAAATCTGAAATTGCGGCAATGAAAACCGTTACCCAGCGTTCTCTCGTTTCTCATCCCGAATACAACAAGGGCATAGTTGATGGAGACGCAAATTCGGATTTGTTATACTACACCGATATTTCGGAAGCGGTGGCAAACTACGACAGTTCATATTTTGAAACTACAACCGAAAAGGTTTTTCTTCTTGATGTAAAGCAGGCTAATGCCGTGTGGAAAAATCTCAAAGGTTATTATGTTGCGTATAATAATGACGGTATGGCTTGGCCTTATTGGCTTCGCACTCCTGTTACCGATTGCAATCACGATATGCGTTATATCAGTTCATCGGGTCAGGTCGGTCGTTATGCTCCGTGGTATTCCGATTTGGGCGTAAGACCTGCATTTTATCTCGATTCCGAATATTTTGTTACAACTTCCGGCAGCGGCTCACAAAGCAGTCCTTATATCGGCTCTGCTCCAAATAAGCAAGAGGATGATTATACAATTTCGGAACCTGCCGAGGACGCAAATCCCGATTGGAATGTCAGCACCGAGCAAAGCATTCAGCTCACCCTCGGCCCGTGGTATTCAAATGACGGAAAATATTCTAATCCTACCATCCCTGTTTATACCATCCAAAAAACACGCAGCGACACGGAAAATATGGTTGTTGTCGTTTGCGGCGAGGGATACACAAAAAGTCAGCAGGGCAAATTCATCAATGATGTCAAACGACTTTGGCAGGACGCTATGAAATATGAACCGTATCGCAGTTATGCCGACAGATTCAATGTTTACGCTCTTTGCACAGCTTCCGAATCGACTTTTGACAATGGTGGAAGCACCTTCTTTGATGTTATAGTCGACAAATATAATTCGCCTGTTATTTCTAATAATCTCCACGGAAGTCAGTGGAAAAATCATATTTTTGAGAGATGTATCGGTCCTGAATTTATCGAGAAAATTCACGATGCTCATATCAAAAAAAAGTGTGATCCAAACACAATTCCGTCCGGTTCGGAATATGAGCCTTATTATTATGTTCACGATTATATTGCTCAGTTCGCTATGGTTGTAAACACAAAATCAGATTTCGGCGGTGCTTATAATAACCGTGAATACGGCTTCCATTATTTCATTTCGCCATCAGACAGTTATCGTGCGTCAAAAACTTTTGCACACGAGTTTGGACACGGTTTGCTCGGTCTCGGTGATGAATACAGTAACGGATATTTGCTTGACGATAAGGAACTTAAATCACTCAATCTTTCCTCGGTTGAAGACCCGGAAAAGATAAAATGGCGACAGCTTTTAGGTTTTAGAAACACATATACTTGCCGCAATGCTTACGGCTCAAAAATGCTTGTTTCAAGTTATGAGTGCATAATGAGAGACACAAACTATCAATTCTGTGAGGTTTGCCGTTTGCAGGGCTTCAAGCGAATGTCTCAGCTTGTTAAGGATGTAGACCTTTATGTTGCAACTCCCGAGGTTAAGGAATATACGGGTGCTTATTCAAAGCCGTCTGATTTTACCGACCTTGAAACAAGTTCATATTATAATTACACATATAATCGCAATGACCGACTTTTGAGCGGCAACAGCAAAAGCAGATTTAATACTAATATGAACGGTAAAAAAATCGAGCTTAGAACTGTTATTCAAAACATTTCAGATAAAAATGCACGACAATTAAAATTCAAAATGTGGATTAAGCACTCCGACGGAAGCGTTGCGACCGATTCATCGGGGAATCCGCTTCAAACAGTACAAACCTTTGACATTCCTGTTTGGAATGATAAGGCAAATTTCTGGCCGCTCGGTGCTTTGGATCACATCAAAAGCGACTTTAATTCAGGCTTAAAGAGTTGCTCGCTTATTTATCAAATTCCGTCTGATGCACAGCTTAAGAGCGGCGATACCGTGGCATTTCAGGTGCTCGATGAAAACGGAAATGTGCTTGCAGACGACAATACGGAAACACAGCGCTACACAACCGTTTCAATTCAGTATAAATTTGAGGACGGCTCTGAAATTCCAAACACTGCCGGCGGAACATTTACCGTGCCATACGGCACAAAGCTTGATTTAACACCGGCAAAAACACTTTATGATTATGAATTTATAAAGGTTGACGGCTTGAATAAGCCTATTGTTTCGGACGGAACGGTTGTTACATATTATTACAAAAATAAAAACGAAGAACACACTCACAATCTGACTTTGGTTGCTGCGAAAGCTGCCACCTGCACTACTGCGGGCAATTCCGCATACTACACCTGCGATGGCTGTGACAAGTGGTTCGCAGATGCAACAGGATCGGTAGAAATTACCGATAAAACCAGTGTGAAGATTCCGGCTCCCGGACATACCGCAGGCACAGAATGGAAGTCTGATGATACTAACCACTGGCATGAATGTTCTCGTTGCCACGACAAAAAGGACGAAGCGGCTCACAGCACCAGCGAGTGGATCATTGACACGGCAGCTACCGAAACCGCAGAAGGCGCTAAGCATAAGGAATGCACCGTCTGCAAGAAGGTTCTTGAAACCGCAACGATCCCCGCAACAGGCAGCAGCCATACCAATAGCTACGGCGTATACGTTGGAATGACATATACGGCAGGAAATTTAATATACCAGATTACATCAATTGATACTGCAACAGTAGGACAATCAAAGGTTATTGGTGTAGTAGCTGCTAAAAAGAATAAAATAAAGAAAGTTACAATTCCGGACAGAGCAGATTGTAAGGGATATAGATTAAATGTAACAACAATTGGTAACAATGCGTTTGCCGGCTGCAAGGCCCTTGAGAAGCTTACAATAGGTAACAAGGTAACTGTTATCGGAAAAAATGCATTTAAGAACTGCTCAAAACTTGAAACAGTAGTAATTGGAAAAGCAGTTAAGACAATAAGTTCTAAGGCATTTATAGGAGATAACAAGATTAAGAAGATTACATTCAAAGGTGACAAACTTAAGACTGTAAAGAAGAATGCATTTAGCAAGAAAGCAAAGAAAAATATTAAGTCTAAGAAGACTAAACTTAAAGGAAATAAGAAAGCCATTAAGTTGTTTAAGAAGAAACTTAAAATTAAATAATTAAAAAGTAATTAAAGAGGCTAGCTTTTCAAGAGTTGGACATGTCATGTATGTCTTGTATTCTGCGAAAAGGTAGCCTCTAATAAGTTTATTAAGAGGGAGATAGTGTGAAAGAAAGTAGAAACAAGCCATAAATTGGCGCACTTGAATAAGCTGTCTAAGGCAGGCAACTTTTTTGAAGTGTTATAGAGTTAAAAAAATAGATTAAGAAGCTAATGGCTTATCAGGTGGAAGTGTTCCTTCAGAGGGTGTAAAAATTCTTGTGTCTATGGAAAGTAAATCTTTCTGATAAGAAATAG